>JAESFS010000037.1_pt1 | contig 266821 bp, 258 predicted proteins | sample 9269441 | NCBI WGS metagenome assembly JAESFS01 (sample SAMN14502548, study PRJNA617105) | algae metagenome | isolation source: Scytolyngbya sp. HA4215-MV1 and co-occurring heterotrophs from sample from... | place: USA: Laie Falls, Oahu, Hawaii | collected 2010-08-22
GCGGCCAGCGCGAGCCAGTTCGACCATCTGACGGCGGAATTCAGGCGAATAGGGTAGTCGGGTTTTGGCCATGGAGTGCACCTCTGGAAAAAGCTTCGGGGTGTCCACCAAACCGGGTCAATCCCACCCGAACAATGAGGATTTCGTCCGCCAACTCTACCGCAACACCGATGGCAATACGCCCTGGGAGCCCAATGTGCAGGGCTGGAAACAGGCGCTGGACAGCGGTGTGCCGCGCACCGAGGTGGCCCTGAGCTTCGCCGCCTGGGATGTGACGAAGGCCAATCTCGCCGCGGCCAACCCCTTCGGCTACTGGATGGACCGACCGTATGCCAAGCTGGTGGCCTCGATCTATGACGTGGCGCTGAATCGGCTGCCCGAGCATGAGGGCTTCGAATACTGGGTGGGGCTGCTCAGTGGCGGGCTTCTCTCGGCCTGGGACTTGGCCAAACTCTTCGGCATGTCGCCCGAGTTCCAGGGGCGCTTCGCCAATGCCAGCCAGGAGGATTTCGTCCGGTCGCTCTACGAGAACGCGCTGGGCCGCGCGCCCGACCAGGCCGGCTTCGACTACTGGGTGGGGCAACTGAAGGCGGGCACCCTGGCACGGTCGGATATGGTGTCGTCCTTTGGGTTCAGCAACGAGAAGCAGGGCTATCTGAGCCTGCTGCCGCCGGGAGAGCCGTTCATTTGAGTGAAACTAGACAAATAACAAACTTAACGTGTAAATAAGGACTCCACCGCAGCAAGGGCGCCCGCCATGGCTTCTTCAATTCCCGCCAAACCCACCGGGGCCGAGGCCATCAAGCGGGCCAGCCAGGGGCTGCGGGGCGATATCGCGACCGCTCTCAGCGCTGATTCGGCACCCGGCGGCATCTCGGAATCGGCCTATACCTTACTGAAATTCCACGGAAGCTATGAGCAGTTTGACCGCGATACCGCGACGGCCCGCAAGCAGGCCGGTGAGGATAAGGATTGGTCCTTCATGGTGCGCGTGCGGTCGCCGGCGGGGCGAATTACCGCCGCGCAATGGCTGACGCTTGACGCGCTGGCCGACAGCCATGCCGATGGTACGCTGCGGCTGACGACCCGGCAGGGCGTTCAATTCCACACGATTTCACGGGGTAACCTGACGTCCGCAATCGCCGCGATCAACGCAACACTTCTCACCACCATGGCGGCCTGCGGTGATGTCGTGCGCAATGTCACCACAACCCCCGCGCCGATCCGCGATGCCACCCATGCCAGGTTGGAGGAGACGGCCTTCCTGCTCTCGGCCGAATTGCTGCCGCGCACCCGCGCCCATCACAGTCTCTTCCTGGGCGAGGAGGAGGTTGGGCCGGAGCCGGAGGAGACGCTGTATGGCCCCACCTACCTGCCGCGCAAATTCAAGATCGGCCTGGTCCACCCTGCCGATAACACAGCCGACGTGCTGACCAATGACCTCGGCTTCATCCTGGTCGATGAGGGCTGGATCGTGACCATCGGTGGCGGCATGGGCATGACGCACAACAAGCCCGCCACCTATCCGCGCCTGGCCGATGCCGTAGCGCTGATCGGCCATGACGAGGTGCTGGAGGTGGCGAAGGCGGTGGTCCGCCTCTCCCGCGACCATGGCGACCGCACGGACCGCAAGCATGCCCGGCTGAAATACGTGGTGGCAGAGCGGGGCGTTGAATGGGTCCGTGCCCGCCTCGCCGCTGATCTCGGCCGCGAGCTGACGCCGCCGCCCGCGCTGCCCAGGCTGGAACTGCCGGAATGGCTGGGCTGGCACGCACAGGGCGACGGGCGCTGGTGGCTCGGCTTGCCGGTGCCATCGGGCCGGGTGCAGGGTGTGCTGCGCGCGGCGCTGCGCGAGGTGGTGAGCCGCTTCGGCCTCGATCCCATCATCACGCCACAACAGGATATTCTGCTGAGCAACATCGCCGATGCCGATCGCGCCGTGCTGCGCGCGGTGCTCGAGGCGCATGGCGTGACCTTTGCCGAGGCGCTGAGCCCGCTCAGGCGCTGGTCGCTCTCCTGCACCGCGCTGCCGACCTGCGGCCAGGCCCTGGCGGAGGGCGAAAGGGTCCACCACCCCATCCTGACCGATGTTGAGGCAGAGCTCGCTCGCCACGGCTTGGTGGGCGAGCGGATCTCGCTGCGGCTGACCGGCTGCCCCAATGGCTGCGCCCGGCCCTATGCCGGTGATATCGGCATCGTCGGTCGCGCGCCGGGGCTTTACACGCTCTTCGTTGGCGGGGATTTCGCCGGCACACGGCTGAATTTTCCGCTTGCCGACAAGGTGCCGCAGGCGCTGATCGCACAGCGCCTCGCGCCGCTCTTCGCGGCTTTCGCAGTCGCGCGCCGGCCGGGGGAGGGCTTTGGTGACTGGTGCGCCCGCATCGGGCCCGCGGCGGCGCGCGATCTCATCGAGCCAGCCCTCGAAGCACCCACCCGGGCGGCATGACGTGATTTCAATCCGTTCTTAGCGCTTTGTTTTCCTTCGCCATGCAGGGTCCGCCGGCATTGCCGAGGGAAAACATCCATGCTCAGCCGCCTGAAGATCCGCATGAAGCTGCTGCTCCTGATCGGGGGCATTTGTGGCGCCTGCATGCTGCTGTCCACCCATCTCATCATGAACGCCCGGCTGGCGGATCGCCTCTACACTGAGGTGCTGGACAATGACGTGGCCTTCGGGCTGACGGTGGAGCGGCTGCGGGGCGACCTCGCGCATATCGCGCGGCGCTTCTACCAGGGGGCGGTCACCGGCCCGCCCGGCGCCGCCCAGGCTATGGCGCGCGATATCGGCGTCTATGCCGGGGTGATCGAGACGGCACTGACCCGCGCACTGCGCGAGGCGCCGGAGGGCCATCGCGAGGAACTCGTCGCGGCCATCGCGGCCTTTCCCGGCTTCAAGGCCGCGGCATCGCGCGCCCGCGTGGCCCTGGCCGAGGGCCGGTTGGAGGATGCGCAGGCGGCCTGGGCGGAGGGTGCCGGGCGCTATATCGATAGCCAGTTCCAGGCGCTCGATGCCCTTTCGGATCTGCTGCAGCAGGGCATCATCGACCGTTCGGCGGCACTTTCCGCGGAGACGGATTTTCTCACCATCTTCTCTTTCGCCTCGATGGGCGTGATTCTGACGCTCGCGGTGCTGGCCGGGCAATGGATCGCTGTGGCGGGTGTCAGCAGGCCGCTGCTGGCCTTGCAAGCGCGCATGGCGGCGCTTCGCGCGGGGGAGGTCGCGAGCCCCATTCCGGGCATCGGCCGTGGCGATGAGCTTGGCCAGATGGCCGAGGCCCTGGCCGCCTTTCGCGATTCCGCCGTGGAGCGCGAGCGGATGCGCGCCGCGGGTGAGGCCGAGCAGGTCGCCAAGGCCAGCCGTGCCGAGACCCTGGCCCGCATTGTCCAGGGCTTCGAGGTTGCGGCGCGAGAAAGCCTGCATGGTGTGGCCGGGGCAGGCCAGGAGATGGAACAGACCGCGACGGGCCTCGGTGCCGTGGCAGGGCAGGGCAGCGAACTCGCGCGCGCCATGGCGCAATCCGCGGCCGAGGCCTCGGGCCATGTCCAGACGGTGGCGGCGGCGACGGAACAGCTTGCGGCCTCCATTGCCGAGGTGACCCGCCAGGTCCAGGGCAGCGCCCGTATCTCCGCCCAGGCGGCGAGTGACGCGCAGGCGACCGATGCGACGGTGAAGGCGCTCTCCGAAGGTGCGGTGCGGATTGGCGAGGTGGTGCGGATGATCACCGACATCGCGGGCCAGACCAACCTCCTTGCGCTCAATGCGACGATCGAGGCGGCGCGCGCGGGGGATGCCGGCAAGGGCTTTGCCGTGGTTGCCTCCGAGGTGAAGACGCTGGCCTCCCAGACCGCAAAGGCGACCGAGCAGATCAGCGGCCAGATCGCCGCCATGCAGCAGGAGACCGAGCGCGCGGTGGCCGCCATCGGCAGCATCGGCAAGACCATCTCGGGGATGAACGAGATCACCGCCCAGGTTGCCGCGGCGGCCGAGGAACAGGCAGCTGCCACGCGCGAGATCACGCGCTCCATCGCCGAGGCCGCTGGCGGCACGGCCCAGGTCAGCGATTTGGCGGCCAGAGTGACCGAGGGGGCCGAGGCGACCGGGGCCGCTGCCAGCCGCGTCGCTGCCAGCTCGGAAGGGCTGAGCCGTCAGACCCAGGCGCTGCGCGACCGGGTGGACGGCTTTCTGGGGGAGATCCGGGCGGCATAGTCGCGGGGCGGCAGATCACCGACGCCAGGTCATCATCGCCACCCCCGCCATCACCAGCACGAGGCCCCCCACGGCGATGGGCGGGAAGCTCTCGCCGAGGAACACCACGCCGATGCCCGCCCCCAGCGGCAGCCGCAGATAGGCCTGCGACGTGGTGGCGACCACGCCCAGCGTGCGCAGCAGCCGGAACCAGATGACCGAAGCCAGCGCGGTGCAGAGCAGCGCCAGCGCGAGCAGCGCCAGGATCGAGGCCTGGCTGGGTGCCATGTCCCAGGGGCGTTCCCAGAGCAGCGCCGCCGGCAGCAGCAGCGCAAGGCCGCAGAGCTGTGAGCCCAGCGCCGGCAACATCGGGTCCAACCCGCCAAAGGCGCGCCCGGTGTAGCCCGACATTGCGAAAAGCAGTCCCGAGGCCACCAGTGCCAGCATATGCGGCCATGACCCTCCGGTGAGCCCTTGATGGCCGACGATGAGCGCTACTCCCAGAATGCCGAGCGCCGTGCCCAACCCCTTCAGGGCGCTGGGGCGCTCCTGCTTGCGAAACAGAAAGCCCAGAAAAAAGGCGAAGATCGGCGAGGTCGAGGCGAGGATGATGGCCAGGCCCGAGGGCACCTCCTGGCTGCCCCATGCGATCAGTACGAAAGGTGTCACGGTGGCGAGCATCGCCTGCAGGGCAAAGGCCCGCCAATTCGCGCCATCCCGTGGAATCGTCACACCGCGTGCCTGGATCACCACCCAGAGGGCGATCGCGGCCAGGATGCAGCGCAGGCCGATGAGGGTGACGGGTGGAATCGTATCGATCCCCACCCGGATCAGGGCGAATGACGAGCCCCAGAGCAGCGCCAAAAGGCCCAGCAGCAGCAGTTCAAAGCCTCGCCCGCGCATGTGACGCTCCCCAACTCCCCCGATCTGGGGCGCGGCCCCGTTGCGGCAACCGCCACTCCGTCCCATACCATGCGCAGAAACAGCGTCTGAGGAGCAGGCCATGGCCGCCATACCCGATATCGCGCCGGCCGAAACCTGGGCGGCGATCCAACAGGACCCGGCGGCGATGCTGGTCGATGTCCGTACCGATGCGGAGTGGAACTTCGTGGGCGTTCCCGATATCGCTGCGACCGGCAAGCGCGTGGTGCTCATCCCCTGGCAGGTCTACCCCTCCATGGCGGTGAACGGCCATTTCACCGAGCAGATGCACAAGGCGGGCGTGACACCGGACCATCGCGTCTATTTCATCTGCCGCTCCGGCGCGCGCAGCCTGGCCGCGGCGCAGGCGGCGCAGGCTGCGGGCTATGCCGCGGTGTTCAACGTGGCCGATGGCTTCGAGGGGCCGGTGGATCATGAGGGCCATCGCGGCGTCGTGGCCGGCTGGAAAGCCGCGGGCCTGCCCTGGATGCAGCGCTGAGCATGGACGGCACGCCCAAGACCGAGGATGCGCTGACAGCGTTGATGACGCTACTGCGCGACGATATCGAGGCATGCAACCAGGTCATCATGGCGCGGATGGACAGCCCGGTTGCGCTGATCCCGCAGCTTGCCGCCCATCTCATCGCCGCCGGCGGCAAGCGGCTGCGGCCATTGCTGGCAATGGCTGCGGCCAGGCTCTGTGGCTACGATCCTACCGGCGGGCGGCATGTCGTGCTGGCCGCCTGTGTCGAGTTCATCCACACCGCGACGCTCCTGCATGATGACGTGGTGGATGAGAGCGCGCTGCGCCGCGGCCAGGCCTCGGCCAATGCGTTGTTCGGCAACCAGGCCTCGGTGCTGGTGGGTGATTTTCTCTTCGCGCGCAGCTTCCAGCTGATGATCGCCGATGGCTCGCTGCCGGTCATGGCCATTCTCTCCGGTGCCACCGCCACCATCGCAGAGGGGGAGGTGCTGCAGTTGATGACGCAGAACGACATCTCCACCACCGAGGCGCAGTATCTCGAGGTGATCCACGGCAAGACCGCGGCGCTGTTTGCCGCCGCCGCCCGACTGGGTGCGGTGGTCGCCGACCGCCCGGCGGCGGAGGAGGAGGCGCTTGACGCCTACGGGCGCAACCTCGGCGTCGCCTTCCAGCTGGTCGATGACGCGCTGGATTACTCGGCCGACCAGGCGGTGCTGGGCAAGACGGTGGGCGATGACTTCCGGGAGGGGAAGATCTCGCTGCCGGTGCTGGTCGCCATCGCCCGTGCGGACGCGACCGAGCGGGCCTTCTGGCAGCGTACGCTGGAGGAGGGTAAGCAGGGCGAGGGCGATTTTGCCGAGGCGCAGCGGCTGATCACCCGCCATGGCGCGTTGGCCGAGACCTTTTCCCGCGCGCGGGACTATGGCGCGGCGGCGCTGGCTGCCCTCGACATCTTCCCTGACAGTGCCGAGAAGCGCGCGATGCAGGCCGTGGTCGAATATTGTATCGAGCGCGCGCGGTAAAGATTTTACGATTTTACAGCCGCGCCCGTAGGTGACCTTACAGGTTCCCGACCGCCTTGCTCAGTTACCGATTTATTCACCGCACGGAATGCAGCACATCTCCGGTCCAAGACCGGAGGTTTCCCATGACGCACATCACCCGCCGCGCGGCACTTGGCGCGCTGTTCGCTTCCCCGCTGGCCCTGCCGGCGCTGGCCTCCGGTTGGCGGCCGGAGCGGCCGGTGGAACTTGTCGTGGGCTTCGCCCCCGGTGGCGGCACCGACATCGTGGCGCGGTTGTTCGCCAGGCACCTCGAGGCCCGCCTTGGCCAGCCCATCACGGTTGTGAACAAGCCCGGCGCGTCGAGCGAAGTGGGCATGACCTATGTCGCCCGCGCGCGGCCCGATGGGCATGTGATTGGCCTGACCAATATGCCGAGCTTCGTGACCGTGCCGGTGGAGCGCCGGGCGCAGTACAACCTCGACAGCTTCGCTTTCATCGGCAACATCATGACCGACCCGACCGGGCTGATCGTGAAGGCCGATAGCCCGATCCGCGATATTCCCGACCTGATCGCCCGCGCCAAGGCCGACCCGGAAGGCGTGATCATCTCCACCTCCGGCATCGGCACCGATGACCATCTGCTGCTCAGCCTGATCGCCCAGACCACCGGCGCGCGCTTCACCCTGGTGCATTACACTGGCGCGCCGCTGCAGCGGAACGCTCTGCTCAGCCGTCAGGTCAATGCCAATACCGTGAGCGTGGGCGAGGTGATGCCGCAGCCCGACGGCGTGCGCTTCATCGGCCATGCCGGCAAGGAACGCAGCCGATTCGCTCCCCAGACGCCGACGCTGAAGAGCCTCGGGCTCGATATCGAGATGTATTCCGAGCGCGGCCTGGTGCTGCCCCGCGCCACTCCGGCCGCGATTGTGGAGCGGATGCGCGAGGCGGTGGCCGAGACCGCGGCCGATGCCGCGACCATCGCAAGCTTCGCCGCACAGTTCATCGAGCCCAGCTACGAGGCTGGGCCGGTCTGGGAAGCGCGGATGCGCGCGACGCAGGGGCAATATGCCGAGCTGTGGCGCCGGGCGCCCTGGATCAACAGCTGAGAGCCAGATCCGGCGGGGCCCTTGTGCCCCCCGCGATCCCTCGACGGCAGCCTTCGTATCAGGCCGCCCGTCGCCTCACATGCATGACACCCGCGTGGCCATGGCCAGGTTCTCGCCACGCAGCGGCTGGCGCTGGGGCAGGTTGAGGCTGTAGCCGAGCGCGACCGACAGCCTGGCGCCTGGCGCTATGCTGGTCTGGCCGACGGGCCTGCCCAACACATCGCCCACCACCTGCACCTGGAAACGCAGCGCCTCGCGCCCCGGGTTGAACACGCGCATCGAATAGGTCGAGCGCCCCTGCGCACCCGGGATGACCTGGGTGTCGAAAATCTCGGCCACGAGGCGTCCATTGCAGAAGGGAGTGGGCGTGGCCCAGATCTGTGCCGCGGCGGGTCCTGCCAGGGCCAACATCACGGCGGGGATCAAGCTTCGCATCATCGACGATACTTGCCACGAAACATGCGGCGTCGCCAATAAACGTTATTCCGGACGGATGCCGGCGGCCTGCGCCACGCGGGCCCATTCCGCCACCTCCTGGGCGAAGTCCTGGCTGAAGGCCTCAGCCGGGCCGGGGCTGGGGATGATGCCCTGGGCCAGCAGGCGCTCGGCGACCGCAGGGGTGCTGACCGCACGTGCCATGGCCGCGTTCAACGTGGCGGTGATGGCGGGGGGAAGGCCGCTCGGCGCGAAGACGGCGTACCAGTTCACCGCGGTGAAGCCCGCGAAGCTTTCGCCGACGCTGGGCAGGTCCGGCAGCACCGCCGCCCGTCCGGCGCTGCCGATCGCCAGCGGCACCAACCTGCCCTCGGCGATCAGCGGCAGGGCATTGACCATGTTGTTGAACATCACCTGCACCTGGTTGCCCAGCAGCGCGGTGGAGGCAGGCGCGGCGCCGCCGAAGGGCACATGGGTGACGTCGATGCCGGCCAGCACTTTCAGCCGCTCCATCGAAAGGTGGTTGCCGGTGCCAAAGCCCGGCGTGGCGTAGTTCAGCGCCCCGGGCCGCGCACGCGCGAGTGCCAGGAAGCCCGCCATGTCGCGCACGCCCAGCGCGGGATGGGCGACCAGCACGAAGGGGCCATCGGCCAGGCGGATGACCGGGGTGAAGTCGCGCAGCGTGTCGAAGGGCAGTTGGCGCAGCACGGCGGGGTTGATGGCGTGGGAGTTGGCGGTGACCAGCAGCGTCAGCCCATCGGGTGCCGCGCGCGCCACCACCGCGCTGCCGGTGGAGCCGCCGGCACCGGGCCGATTCTCGACCGTGACGGGCTGACCCCAGGCCGGCTCCAGCTGCGCCGCCACCATGCGCGCGATGGCGTCCGTCGGCCCGCCGGCGGCGAAGGGCACGATGAGGCGGACCGGGCGGGCGGGGAAGTTCTGGGCCCGCGCCGCCCCTGGCGCCAGCAACGCCCCTGGAGGTGCCAGCATCACGGCGGGCAGCGCGCGGCGCCTCACCGGGCGAGCTCCGGGTTGACCATCATCGCCGTGTCCGGCCGGCCATCGAGGCAGTCCAGGATGTTTTGCGCGGCGATTCGCGCCATGCGGGCCAGGCCCTCCTCGGTGCTGGCGGCGTTGTGCGGGCTGAGCAGCACATTGGGGTGCGCGAAGAGCGGGTTCTGGCCAATGGGTGGTTCCACCTCCAGCACATCCGAGCCGAAGCCGTGCAGCCGGCCAGAATCGAGTGCGGCCAGCAGCGCCGTCTCATCCACCACCGGGCCGCGGGCGGTATTGACCAGGATCGCGCCCGGCTTCAACGCCGCGAAGGCGGCTGCATTCATCAGGTGTTTCGTATCAGGCCGCAGCGGGCAATGCAGGCTGACGACGTCGGCCTCGGCGAGGGCTGCGTGCAGGTCGCGCGCCGGGCTCACGCCTTCTGCGGCGAGGCGGGAGGGGCGCCAGAACGGGTCGAGCACCGAGACCTTCATGCCCAGCGCCTGGCCGTACCGCACAACCCGCGTGCCGATGCGCCCGTAACCCACCACCAGAAGGGATTTGCCCGCGAGATCCAGCATGTCCGGCCCACCCGGCGGCCACCAGCCGCCCGCCTTGATGTGGCGGTCATGCTGGGCGACGCGGCGCGCCACGGCCAGCATCAGCATCAGCGCGTGCTCGGCCACGCTGAGGTCGTTGCTGCCATTGGCGACCATCACCGCGACATCGCGCGCGGTGCAGGCCGGCACATCCACCGTGTCGAAGCCGACACCGTAGCGGGAGACGCAGCGCAGTTTCGGCGCGGCGTCCAGCGCCGCCTGGTCGACGCGTTCGAGCCAGCACAGCGTGGCATCGGCCTGGGCCAGGGCGGCGTGGAATTCGGCCACCGGCGGATCATGCATGATGGTGCAGGCGACATCGGGCCGGGCATCGAGCAGCGCCATGCCCGCGGGGTGCAGGCTGCGGCAGAGCAGGACGTTGAAAGGGTTCATTCCGTGATCCTCTCGATGTTGTTCACCCGCACCACCTCCGCCCAGCGCGCCAGCTCGGAGAGCACATGCGCGGCAAAGCGCTCCGGCGGGCCGCCTTCGGGGCGGGCGCCCAGGCCGCGCAGGCGGGCCTGCACCTCAGGGTCGGCATTGGCGCGGTTGAGCAGGGTGTTCAGCGCCAGCACCACGTGTGGTGGCGTGCCGCGCGGCGCCATATAGCCGAACCAGGGCTCGACCACGGCATTGGGCATGCCGGCCTCCTCCAGGGTCGGCACGTCGGGGAGTGCCGGGTCACGCTCGCGACCGCTGACCACGAGGGCGCGCAGCTGGCCGCCGCGAATCGCGCCGATCAGGGTGGGGGTGTTCTCGAAGAACATCTGGGTGGCACCCTGCATCACCGCCTGCATGCCCGGCGCGCCGCCGCGGAAGGGCACGTGCTGCATGGACAGCCCAAGCCGCCCGTTCAGGAATTCGCCCAGCAGGTGGTTGGAGGCGCCGAAGCCGCTCGACGAAAAATTCGCACGGTTGCCCTGCGCTCGCGCCCAGGTGACGAAACCCTGAAAATCCCGCGCGGGATGGTCGGGGCGTACGACCAGCGCGTTCATGACGCTGCCCGACCAGAACACCGGCACGAGGTCGGTTGCGATGTCGAAGGGCATGCGGGCATAGATCGCGGCGTTGATGGCGCAATTGCCCACTGTGCAGCCGCCCAGCGTATAGCCATCGGGCGGCGACTGTGCCGCGGCCAGCATGCCGATATTGCCATTGGCGCCGGAGCGGTTTTCCACCAGCCAGGGGTGGCGGGTGTCGCGGCTGATCCGCTCGGCGAAGATGCGGGCAATGAGGTCGGTCGCACCTCCGGGCGGGAAGGGCAGGATGATGCGCACCGGGCGCGTTTGTTCCCATTCCTGCTGCGCCTGGGCCATGGGCGCCATCGCCAGACATAGCAGCAGCATGATGCGGCGCATCGAAACCTCCCCGTTCATTGCGGCCGATCCTGGCGCGGCCGGCGCCCGGCGTCCATCACCGGCGGCGCGGCGGCAGACCGGGGGCGGAAACAATCGAAACGCGGCTGGCTGCGCGGGGAAGGCGGAATTGAAACACGGACCCTGCAAAAAGGCCCCACCAAGGGCGTTATCCCACCCCCCGGACCATGGAGAAGACCATGAAAAGGCTGATCAGCCTCTACTGCCGCCAGGCACCCCAACCCATCGAACCCGGCCGCGCCGTGCTGCTGGGCAGCCTCTTCTACGGGCTGTGGAACTGAGAACCCGTAAGACAGGAAAGCGGCACATGACGCCTCTGCCCAAACATGTGATCTCGCCCGGCCTGCGCCGGCTGTTGCAATCCAACCCTGCCCTGGATGCGCTCGGGCCGCGCATCCTGCGCGAGATGGGGCTGCCGGGTCATCGGCGCCGCGCCAATCTCACGGCCGATGCCTGGAAGGTTGGGCTCGGGCTGCGCCGAGATTCAGTCGCGCACGAGGCGGATATCCACCTCGCGCTCGACATGAGCCCACTCCTCGCTCGTGCGCAGCCGGGCCAGCAATTCCTCGAATCCCGCCGCATCCCCAGGCGCCCATTCGAACCAGGTGAGGAAGTCGAATTCCCCACCGAGATCGCGGCAATGGTGCAGCCGGCGCGCCACCGCCGGCAGGTATTCCATGCCGATGGCGTTGTGCCGTGAGCGGGTTTCCATGATCGCGCGCCGCTCATCCTGTGCCAGCGCCCACCAGGCGGCGGTCTTGCGGATGGGGATCAATGCCGCGTGGCGCGCGGGCGGGCGGCCCAGCCCCTCCTGCTTCGCCGCCAGCGCCGCGCGCTCGGTTGCCGTGGTGTAGCGCAGATGGGAGGTGACGCCGCGCAGGCTCCAGGCGCCGGGAGGTGGCGCGCCCGGGCCTTCATGCACATCCAGCCGCGACGCCGCGGCCAGGGCTTCGCCCCGCACCGCCCGCACCGCCGCCAGCCGCCACGCACCACTCCCGCCCGCGGTGAAATGGACGAGCAGCGGCGCGGTCATCAGACCCGCACGCGGTCCGCCGCCACGCGTGCGAGCGGCGCGGACCATACCACCTCGGCCGGCGTCACCGGGCGGGAGAGGCGGTTCATGCCGCGCAGCTGGTCAATGGCGAGCTGAATATTGCCCATGCTGTCCGGCGTGAGGTGCATGGTGAACTCCACCTTGGTCATGAGTTCGGCGACGAAGGCGCGGTCCTGGCGCAGGAAGCGGGCGACATGGCCGGCGGCGGCACCGGCGTCGGCGGCGATGAACTGTTGTGCCTCGACCATGCTGCGCATGAAGCGCGTGGTGGTGTCCGCATTCGCCTCTGCCCAGGCCTTGTTCATGTAGAGGAAGTTGCGAATGATCCCGATGCTTTCGTTCGAGACGAGGATGCGGGTGTTGGGGATGGCGCGCGCCGCGCGGGTCGGCCAGGGCTCCCACACCGCGAAGGCGTCGATATTGCCACGCTCCATGGCGGCGACCATCTCCGGCGCCTCGACATTGACGATGGTGTAGTCGGCCGGGTTGAGGTTGAGGCGGGCCACCACAGAGAGCCAGAAGGTCTCGGAGCCGGTGCCGCGGGCGACGCCGACGCGCTTGCCCTTCAGCTCCTCCATCGTCGTGATGTTGCGGCCGAGCACGCTGATCCAGCGCAGCAGGGCCGTGCCCTCGGCCACCGCGACGACGTTGGGGTCGACGAGATGGGCGGAGACGCCGGCCTGCTCGGCGCCATAAGCCGCGTTGATCTGGTTGCCGACGAGGAAGGCCACCATCGCCGAGCCGGAGGGGCCGGTGTTGACCGTCACGTTCAGCCCGTTGCGCGCGAAGATCCCGGCCTCACGCGCGACATAGAAGGGGGCGAAGCCGGGGTCGACGCCGGTGGCGATGGTCATCGCGATCGGCGCCTGGGCAAGTGCCGGGGTGGCGAGAAGTGGGGTGGCGAGGAGGGCGCGGCGGTTCATGGTGCTGTTTCCTACATTGTTGGGTTGTAACGACCGGCAAAGGCGCGGATCGCGAGGCGAAAACAACGGTCAGTGGCAAAGCCGAGCAGGCCGAGTGCGACCAGCGCCACGAAGATGTCGTTGATCTCCATGAAGAGCCGTGCGTCCCACAGCATTTTGCCAAGCCCATCATTGCTGGCGATGAGTTCGGCGGCGACGATGGTGACGAAGGAATTCGCCATGGCGAGGCGCATGCCGGTGAGGATGAAGGGCACCGTGGCGGGCAGCGCTACCAGCAGGAACACCTGGAAGCGGGTGGCGCCCAGCGCCTGGGCCGCGCGGATCTTGTTGCGCTCCACCGCCCCCACCCCGGCGGCCGTCGAGATGATGATCACGAAGATGGTCGTATAGGCGATGAGGAAAATCTTGCTCTCCTCGCCGATGCCGAACCAGATGACCGAGACGGTGATCATGGCCACGGCGGGGATGAAGCGGAAGAATTCCGTCCAGGGCTCGAGCAGCACGCGCACGGGCCGGAAACTGCCGATGGCGAGGCCGATTGGAATGCCGAGGGCGGTGCCTAGGGAAAAGCCCTGGGCGATGCGCCGCAGCGAGGCCCAGATCTGCTCCTGGAGAATATTCTCCTCGATCAGCCATTGCGCGCGGACGAAGACCGGGATGGGCGAGGGGAACAGCGCCGATTTCACCACGAAGACCGCGGCGAGGTGCCAAACCAGGAAGAGCAGCGCGAAGCCGGCCAGGTAGCCGGCGACGATGTTGATGCGCTCTCTCATGCCCAAGCGTCTCCGACGCGTTTCATGATGACACAATCTCCTCGCGGATCGCCGCATGCACTTCCCGAAAGACCGCCATGAAGCCGTCAGAGGTGCGGTCGCGCGGGAAGGGCAGGTCGACCGGCACCACCTGCTTCAGCGTGCCGCCGGGGCCGCGCCGCATCACGCCGATGCGTGTCGCCAGCGCACAGGCCTCCTCGATGTCATGGGTGATGAAGAGGATGGTTTTTCCGGCCTCCTGCCAGATCCGGGTCAACTCGGCCTGCAGGATGTTGCGGGTCATGGCGTCGAGCGCGCCGAAGGGCTCGTCCATGAGCAGCATGCGCGGCTTGTTGGCCAGCGCGCGGGCGATCTGGATGCGCTGCTTCATGCCGCCCGAGAGTTCCGAGGGGTGTTTTTCGGCGGCGCCCGTGAGGCCGACCAATTGAAGGTAGTGCTCTGCCGTCGCGCGCCGTTCCGCCCGCGAAACCCCGGCCAGACGCAAACCGAAGGAGACATTGTCGCGTGCGGTCAGCCAGTCATAGAGGCTGTCGGTGCCCTGGAAGACCACGCCGCGCTCGGCGGCGGGCTTCGTCACGGGGTGACCGTCGAGCGTGATGCGCCCGGCCGTCGGCGCCTCGAACCCCGCCAGCATGTTCAGGACCGTGGTCTTGCCGCAGCCCGAGGTGCCGAGAAGGCAGAAGAATTCGCCCTCCGCCAACTCCAGCGAAAAATCGCGCACCGCCTCATAGGCGCCGGAGCGACCGCGATAGGTTTTGCCGACGGCTTCGAGTGTGACCAGTGCCATGGGCGGCAGGCTGGGGGTTTTGCGCCATCACGGCAAGGCGGCTTCACGCCCCGCGATGCGGCGTCTAGGCTGATCTGACCAATCAATGGGCAGGAAATCGCAGATCATGATGCTTGAGGGAAAAGTCGCCATCGTCACCGGCGCGGGTGGCGGCATTGGCCGCGAGATCGCCATCGCCATGGCGGCGGCGGGCGCCAAGGTGGTGATCAACGACATCGGCGCATCGCTCGGCGGCGACGGGTTTTCGACCAGCCCGGCCGAGGGGACGAAAGCCATCATCGAACAGGCCGGCGGCCAGGCGGTGATCAATACGCAATCCGTGGCGGAATGGGAAAACGCCCAGGGCATCGTGAAGAGCGCGATCGACGCCTTCGGCCGTGTCGACATCGTGGTGAACAATGCCGGCATTCTGCGAGATCAGATTTTCCACCGGATGACGCCGGAGGAATGGCTCTCGGTCATCAATGTGCATCTCAACGGCTCGTTCTTCGTCTCCCGCGCCGCGGCGGAGTATTTCCGCAAGCAGGAGAGCGGGTCGTTTGTCCACATCACCAGCACCTCCGGTCTGATCGGCAATTTCGGCCAGGCCAACTACTCGGCGGCGAAGCTCGGGATCGTGGCGTTGAGCAAATCCATCGCGCTCGACATGAAGCGATACAACGTGCGCTCGAACTGCCTGGCACCCTTCGCCTGGTCGCGCATGACGTCGTCGATCCCGGCCGAGACGCCGGAGCAGAAGGCGCGGGTGGAGCGCATCCAGAAGATGGGGCCGGAGAAGAATGCGCCGCTGGCGGTGTTTCTGGCCTCGGACGCCGCGAAGGAAGTCACCGGCCAGATCTTCGCCCCGCGCATGCATGAGCTGTTTCTGTTCAGCCAGAACCGCCCGATTCGCTCGGTGCACAGCGAAAACGGCTGGACGCCGGAAAAAATCGCCGAGATCGCCCTGCCCGCCTTCCGCACCGGCTTCGTGCCGATGGAACGCTCGGGCGATGTGTTTTCCTGGGACCCGGTGTGAGCGATCTTCTGACCGCGCGCTACGGCGCCGCACCCTTCGATCCGCCGGCGGAGATTACCGCCGGGCTCGCGATGATTCTCGACCGACGGGTGACGCGGAAATACGCCGATCAACCGCTGGACGATGCGCTGCTGAATACCGTGCTGGCGGGTGGCCAATCCTCGCCCAGCAAGTCCGACCTCCAGCAGTACTCCATCATCGTGCTGCGCAACCGGGAAAACATCCAAAAAATCGCCGGCTGGATCGGCACCATGCCATGGATCGCCGATGCGCCGGTGCTGCTGATTTTTTGCGGTGACATGCGCCGCGGGCAGCGGATTTGCGAGCACTACGGTCGCGAACACGCCAACAACAACATGGACACGTTTTTGAACTGCACGGTGGATGCGGCCTCCGCCATGGCGCACACCATCCTGGCTGCCGAGGCCGCGGGCCTGGGGACCTGCCCGATTTCCTATGTGCGCAACCACAACGAAAAAATCGCGCCGATGCTGAAGCTGCCCAAGGGCGTATTCCCGGTGGCCGGCCTCACGCTGGGCTGGCCCGCCGCGCGCGAGAGAACCTCGCCACGCCTGCCGCAGAATGTGGTCGTGCATCGCGAGGTCTATGACGATAGCGGGCTTGAAGCGGCGCTGCCGGGTTATGACGCGCTGCGCCCGCCGGCCAATCCGCGCTACCCAGAGGTGTTCGGGCCGGCGAAGGAGACCTGGTCGGCCAATGCGTCGCGCCAATTGGGCGTGCCGGAGCGGGCTGGTTTTCGCGCCTGGCTGCGCCATCGCGGCTTCGCGCTTGACTGATCGAGGTTTCGACAATCCGGGTGGCGCCGATGTGTCCGGCCGGGCGCGGCGCCCGGTGCGGCCGCGCCACGCCGCCTCCATCCTGCTCTGGCGCGACGGGCGGGACGGCCCCGAATTGCTGATGGGGCGGCGCAACAAGGCGTTGCGCTTCATGCCTGATGTGATGGTGTTTCCGGGTGGGCGGGTCGACCCCGGTGATGCCCGCGCGCCCGCGGCGAGCGAGTTGCGGCCGGAGGTGCTGGCGGCGCTGTCGCGCGTGGGCACCGAGCGTCTGGCCCGGGCCTGCGCGGTGGCGGCGGCGCGGGAATTGTTCGAAGAAACCGGGCTGTCGCTGGGCGAACCGCCGGAGCTTTCTCGGATGGATTACCTCTGCCGCGCGGTGACGCCGACCGCGCGGCCCATGCGCTTCAATGCGCGCTTTCTCATCGCGCCGGCCGAGGCCGCGCGCGGAACCATCACCAGCAGCGGGGAGCTGGAGGAGCTGGGTTTCTATTCGGCGGCGGCGGCGCGGGCGGCGAAGATGGCCTCGATCACCGAGGTGATCCTGGCGGAGTTCCTGGCCTGGCATGCGATGCCGCCGGCGGCGCGGGCCGGGCGGGGGCTGGTGCGGTTTCTCGGGATGAACAGCCGGGTGGCGGAGCGCTGATCACCCCATCACCCACTCGTCTCCCTCGCGCTTCACCACGCCCTCCTCCTCCAGCATGATCAGATTGGCGAGAAGGCTGCGGCTGGCAGCCCCGATCAGCTTGGGGTCCATCGGCCCATAGACCGGGCCCACCAGCGCAACGGCGGTGGCCCGGCCGACATCGCGCAAGGCCGCCACAACCCGCGCCTCGCGCCTTCGGCGATGGGTGGCCAGCGCGTCCAGGAACGGCATCGGCTCGGGCAGCGGCGGGCCGTGGCCGGGGAGGTAGAGGCTGTCCATCCCCTCCCGCGCCCGCAGCTTCGCCAGCGAATTCATGTAGTCCCGCATGCTGCCGTCGGGTGGGCTGACCACGGTGGAGGACCAGCTCATCACGTGATCGGCCGAGAACAGCACGCCATTGCCCGCCATGGCGAAGGCCAGATGGTTGGAGCAATGGCCCGGCGTGTGCAGCGCCGTCAGCCGCCAGCCATCGCCTGCGATCTCCTCGCCATCCGCCACTCGCACATTGGGCGAAAAAGCCTCGTCGCCGCCGCTGCCCGCCGTCATATGCGGGCCGAAGCCATAGGTCTGCGCGCCCGTCGCCGCCACCAGCGCCGCGGCGCCCGGGGAATGGTCGCGATGGGTGTGGCTGACCAGGATATGGGAGACCTGCTCGCCATTCAGCGCCTCCAGGATGGCCTGGGTATGGGCGGCATCCTCGGGGCCCGGGTCTAGCACGGCCACGCGCCCCTCGCCGATGATCCAGGTGTTGGTGCCGCGCCAGGTGAAGGGGCCGGGGTTGTTGCAGAGCAGCCGGCGCACGCCGGGTGCGACCTGCTGCAATTGCCCATGCACGGCGTTGTCGTCACGCAGGAAGGGAATGTTCAACGCTTCGTCCGTTTCATTTCGCGGTGGAGGATATAGAGCCCGGCGGCGACGATCATCGCAGCGCCGAGGCCCATGGAAAGCCCCGGCCAGGTGCCGAAGACCACGATGCCGAGCACGGTGGCCCAGAGGATCGAGGTATAGGAATAGGGGCCGAGCGCCGAGACCTGCGCGCTCGCATAGGCCTCGGTCAGCATCACCTGCGCCACGCCCCCGGTGATGCCCACGGCCAGCAGCACGCAAAGTTCCCAGGCCGTGGGCGTCACCCAGAAGAAGGGCAGGGTGGCGCCGGTGAAGACCGTCATGAGCAGCGATTGCCACATCACGATGGTGGTGGATTTCTCGGTGGCCGAGAGCCCGCGCACCAGCATGGTGGTGAAGGCGGAGAACACCCCCTGCAGCACGGCGAAGAAAATGCCGATGGTGTATTCGTGGCCCATGCCGCCGCTGAAGGCCCCCTGGCCGAGCGCGATCACCATGATGCCGGCAAAGCCCACCAGCACCGCGCCCCAGCGATGAATGCCCGGCCGCTCGCCCAGGAAGGGGATGGAGAGCAGCGTGACGAAGAGCGGCGTGGTGTAGGAGAGCGCCGTGTGCTCGGCGAGTGGCAGCAGCGTGAGGGCGTAGAAGCTGGAACTCATCGCCGCCATGCCCGTGCAGGCGCGGAAGAAATGGGCCACCGGGCGCTTGGTCCGCAGCACGCCCCAATCGCCGGTGCGGAAGACGATCAGCCCCACCACGGGCATGGCGATGAAACAGCGAAAGAACATCACCTCGGTGAAGGGCAGCCGCTCGCCCACCAGTTTTACGAGCGTGGACATGATGGTGAAGAGCGCGGTGGCTCCCAGCATCAGCAGGGCGCCGCGCTTGATGTCATGCCTGAGCGCCATGTCGCTCCCTCGCCCGCACCCGCTCGCGATGCATGGAATAGAAGCCGGCGGCGATAATGATGGCCGCACCGTACAATGTGGTCGCCCCCGGAATTTCGGAGAAGATCATCCATCCCAGCAGGACGCCGAATGGCAGGGTGGAGTATTCCAGCGGCGCGATGGCACCCACCGGGGCCAGGGCAAAGGCGCGGGCGAAGAGCATATGCGCCACCGCATTGGCGCAGCCGAAGGCCAGCAGCGCCAGCAAAGCGCCGGCTTCGAGTGGCAGCAAGGTCTCCGGGGGCGGGAAGAACGGGAGCATCACAAGGCCGAGCGGCAGATGCGCCAGCATGAGCCAGAAGGAGATGGTGGCGGCATTGTCGGTGCGGGCCAGTAGCCGGGTCCAGGTCCGGCTGAGCGCCATGCCGACCACGGCGAGGATGAGCAGCGGCGCCTCCCACCGCCACAGCGCGCCGCCGGGCTGGAGCATCACCAGGGCGCCGGAGAAACCCACCACGCAGGCCAGCGCACGGCGCCAGCCCACCCGTTCGCCCAGCACGGGGATGGCCATCAGCGTCATGAAGATCGGCGCGAGTGCGGCCACCGCGTAGCTGTCCGCCAGCCCCACCCCGCGCGCCCAACAGAAGTACCAGATGATGGCGACCAGCGCGTGCAGGCAGGAGCGCGCGGCCACCAGCCGGACGTTTTTCGGCCAGATCGAACGGCCGCCTGCCATGGCCAGGATGGCAAGCCCGCCTACCGCGCCGCGCCAGATCATCACCCCCGCCACGCCGACCTGCGGCAGCACGTATTTCACCGCCGCATCGGCGCAGGAGATGATGCCATAGCCCAGTGCGGCGAAGAGGATGCCGCGTAAAGCGGCATCCATTTTTGGCCGCTCCGCGGCGGGGGGGACACCGGGATTTTCAGCCAAGCACGGCTTCGGCCTGCATGCAGGTGGCGCCCTTGTCGTCGCGGGTTTCCAGACGCGCCACATCCCCATCCAGCACCGCATACAACGAGAGCGTTTTGCCGGCGAAGGCCGGGCGCAGGCCGCGGAAGGAGAAGCGCGCGAGGTGCCGGCCCGGCGCCTGTGCCATGGCATGGGCGGCCAGGAGCGTGGCCTGCAGCGGGCCATGCACGATCAGGCCGGGATAGCCCTCGACCGCCGTGACATAGGGCATGTCGTAATGGATGCGGTGGCCATTGCCGGTCAGCGCGGAGTAGCGGAACAGGAAAAGCGCGTCGGGCTCGGTGAGCGCCACCACCTCGCGCGGGTCGACCGCGGCCGCTTTGGCCGGCTTGACTGCGGCACCCTCGGCGCCGCGATAGACGATGTCATGCTCCTCCTCCAGCACCGGGCCACGGGGGCCGCTGATGCTGTGGGCGACGGTGACGAACACCAGCTCGCCCGATCCGCCGGATTTCTGGCTGATCGCCTTGATGGTGGAGACCCGCGTCACCGTCTCATCGGCGCGGATGCCGGCCCCGGTGAAGGTCAGCCGCCCGCCCGCCCACATGCGGCGGGGCAGGTGGTGCACCGGCGGCAGGAAGCCGCCACGCTTTGGGTGGCCGTCGGGGCCGATGCCGTTGGGTTTCTTCCAGTCCTGAAACAGCATCCAGTGCCACAGCGGCGGCATCGCACCCTCGGGCGTGTCGATGCCCAGCGTCGCCGCAAAGCCCTCGATCAGCCGGGGATCGGCGCGGTCGGTCCGGGTTTCGGTCTTGCCCAGGAAGTCATCGTAATCGGCCAAATCTCAATCCTCGCGTCGATACAGCTTGTAGCCCTCGAACCCCGTCGCCAGGCGGTAATGGGAGAATGCCTCGGCGAAGAGAGGGTGACGGCCGAAATAGGTCAGCAGGTCGAATTCCCGCCCGCCGCAGGCCACGATGCCGGCGCGCTCCGAGACCAGGATGGCGGTGGGGGGGGCGCGCGCGAAATCCTCGGCCACCGTGCGGTAGACGAAGAATTCGGTGCGGCTCATCTCCCAGGGCTCGCGGTAGCGGGCACCGTTGCGCGGGCATTGCTCATAGACGCCCTGCAGCAGCCACAGCGTCATGGTGCGCAGCGTGCTCTGGGCCTGGGCGTAGTTCAGCGCGGGGTAGACCTCCACCACCTCGGGGCTGAGCACCAGCAGGCGCTCGCCATAGGCTTCCAGGCGCAATTGCTCGGCGATCGCGCCGCCGCGCGAACTGCCCCAGGTGAATTGCCGATAGGGCATTTCATTGGCCTGGAGATGGAAGAAGCCCAACGCGAAGGCGGCCAATGCGGCGGCCGGGGCGGCCGCGCGTTCCGCCCGGGCCGGCGCCAGCGCGCGCGACGCCCAATGGGCGGCCAGCATCGCCACCACGAGGCCGGTCAGCAGCTTCGCCGGCAGCACGTGGTAGGACCAGCCACGATGCTGCACCCAGGCGGCGATGAAGGCGCCCAATGCCGCCAGGGCGAAGGGCCGGGCCAATGGCGGCCCGCCGCGAAAGGCCAGGAAGACGGTGGGGGCCAGCAGCACCATGGCCGGCAGCATGCGGTCGGTGAGCAGCACCTGCCAGCGCGTCAGCCCGCCGAGTGCGAGGTAGTTATCCACCACCAGCGGCACGACCTGGGTGAGATAGGCCGGAAAGACCGCCGGCAGGCTGAGCATGTAGAGCGCCCAGATCGCCGCCATCACCCAGGGCACCAGGTCGCGCCAGGCGCGGCGCGGGCCCAGGCAGCAGAGCACCCAGAGCTCGACCAGGGCGGGGATGATCAGGAAATGTGGCTTGATGGCGAAGCCGATGCCGGCCAGCACGGCAATGGTGAGGCGCAGGGGACGCGCAACCTCGCCACCCTCGGCACGCAGCACCGCCAACATCAGGTAGGGCAGGGCTGCGATCACCATGAGGTGCTCGCGCTGGCCGAAATCATAACCCGCACCCAGCATTGTCAGCCCCAGTGAGGCGACCGTCACCTGGCGCAGCAGTGGCGTCAGCCCGAGCGCCAGCAGGACCGGGCGGAGCAGCATGGCCGCCCCCGCCATCAGCACCAGCACGCACAGGATGAGCGCCTGCACGGCGGTGACCGGCAGGATCGCCGCCAGCCCCGCGGGAATGAGGTTGAGGGTGAAGATCATCGGCGGATTGACGTCGATGAGGTCGACATAGAGGCGCTCACCGGCCAGCCAGCGCTCGGAAAAATTCAACACCGCCGCCACGTCGTGATTGAGGGGCGGTGCCAGGGCGCCGAGCAGGAAGGGCAGGGCGGGCAGCGAGGCCAGCAGCCAGAACAGGTTGCTCCGAGCGCTTTCCAGCCTGGCGGCGGGGCGCGGCGGGCTGGGCACGGCAAGGGCAAGCCTGTCGAGGCTATACCCCTCCTGGCCGGTCGGATTGTTCTGTGCGCGCTGCATGGGTTTCCGGCGGGCAGTTTCGGCCCAAGGGCGGGCCGCGTCCACCTCATAGCGCGGAGTTATGGCGGAATTGCCACCAACCCGCCGCGGGTCTGGCTTGTTCTGGCCGCTATTGCAGCCGACAAGCGGCACCGTGGAAGCTGATGAATACACCCTGATGGACGCGGCCGAGCAGGCGATGTGGTGGTATCGCGCCATGCATGCCCATGCCGCGGCCGCATTGCCCGAGGCCGGGCCGCTGCTCGATGCTGGCTGCGGCACCGGCGGATTTCTGGCCCGCGTTGCGCGCGACGGCGCGGTGGGGGTGGAGTACAACCCGCCCGCCGCGAAGCGAGCCGCGGAGAAATCCGGTGCTGCCGTGGTCGCTGGCAGCGTCAACGCGCTGCCCTTTGCCCCCGCGAGCTTCGCCGCCATCACCAGCCTCGATGTGCTCTGCCATGCCGGGGCCGAGCCCGTGGCGCTGCTGGCTGAGAGCTTTCGCGTCCTCCGCCCGGGTGGGCGGCTGGTGCTGAATCTGCCGGCGCTGCCCTGGCTGACATCGGCGCATGACGCGCGGGTCTACACCGTGCGGCGCTACACCCGGGCCTCGATCCGTGCCGAGCTGGAAGCGGCCGGCTTCACCGATGTGCGGGCGCGCTACTGGAACGCGCTGCTGCTGCCGCTGATGATCCTGCAGCGCAAGGTGTTGCATGCCAGGCGCGATGCGCCGTCCGATGTCGGCACCTTTCCGCCCTGGCTCGATGCCCTGCTCTTCGCCGCCACCCGGCTGGAATCGGGGCTGATGCGGCTTGGCGTGAATTTCCCGGTGGGCGGCTCGCTGATCGTCACCGCAACCCGTCCCGTTTCCAACCCCTTGGCCTGATGGATATGCCCATGGAACACCCTGTTGGTTTGTCGATTGTCGTGCCGGTCTATCGTGGCGCCGCCACGGTGGGGCGGCTGGTCGAGGCGCTTTCCGCGCTCAAGCCCGCCGGCGGCATCGAGATCGTGCTGGTCAATGACGGCAGCCCCGATGACAGCGGCGATGTGTGTCGGGCGCTGGCGGCCAGCGCCACCGTGCCGCTGACCTATCTCGAACACGCCCGCAATTTCGGCGAGCACAACGCCGTCATGACCGGGCTGCGTCACGCCCGCGGCGCCTATGTCATCACCATGGACGATGATCTGCAGAACCCGCCCGAGGAGGTCCTGCGGATTTACGACCATGCCCGGATGGGCGGCTGGGATGTGGTCTATACCCGCTACGCCAAGAAGGAGCATGAGGGCTGGCGCAACCTGGGCTCCAAATTCGCCAACAAGGTGGCGGATTGGCTGCTGGACAAGCCGCGCGGGCTCTATCTCTCCAGCTTCCGCTGCATGTCGGCGATGGTGGTGGGCGAGGTCACCAAGTACCGCGGCCCATACCCCTATGTGGATGGGCTGATCATGCAGGTGACGCAGCGCATCGCCTCCATCGAGGTGGCGCATTATCCGCGCGCCGAGGGGCGGTCGAACTACACGTTGAAGCGCCTGGCGTTGCTGTGGCTGAACCTTGCCACGAATTTTTCGGTGGTGCCTTTGCGTGTCGCTGTCTTCGCCGGGGCTGCGATGGGGGTGCTGGGGCTGCTGGCGGCCTTCGGCGTTGCGCTGGAGGCGATTTTCTGGGGCACGCCTTCGGGCTGGGCATCCACGCTGGTGGTCTATCTGCTGCTGGCGGGCGTGCAATTCATGATTCTGGGCGTGATGGGCGAGTATGTCGGCCGCGCCTTCCTCTCGGCCAATGGCAAGCCGCAGGGGGTGGTGCGCGAGGTCATTTCCGCGCGGGATAGTGAGCGCGTGACATGATGATCTATTGGGCGGTGCTCGTCGCCGCCATCTCCACCTCGCTGGTGGGGCAACTTCTTCTCAAGGCCGGCACCGGCGACGGCACCGGCAGTTTCATCGCCCAGCTGTTCCGCTGGCAGACGGTGGTGGGGCTGGGCTGTTATGGCGGGGCGGCGCTGCTCTACATCATCGCGCTCCGGAAAATCCCGATGAGTGTCGCGCTGCCCTGCACGGCGGCCAGCTATGTGGTGATCGCGGTGCTGGGCTGGTGGTTCTTCGGCGAATCGCTGGGGGCGCAGAAGCTGGCGGCGATCAGCCTGATCGGTGCCGGAGTGATCCTGTTGGCCGCCAGCGCCTGAGCGCCGGCGCGGCGACTACGCCTGGGGTTTGTGTTGGGCGGCCGCGAGGGGATGATCGCCGCCCTGAACGTTGCCGCGGTGCCAGCCGGCCCAGATCGCCTCGCCATCGGAAATCGCCTCGCTCAGCAGCGACCAGAAGCTGGGCCAGGATTGCGTGATCTCCGCCGAGAGCACGCCATCGGCATAGTGCAGCGCGCCACCGGCGCCACGGACGATCCGCTGCGCCGCGAGATTGTCCATGAGGCAGTGGAAATGCACCGTCCGGATCGCCCGGTTGCGCGCCACCTCGATCAGGCGCCGAAGCAGTTCGGTGCCGATCCCGCCGCCCTGGAATGCCCGCTCGACCGAAAACGCCACCTCCGCCGATTGCTCCGACGCAGCACCCTGCCGGCGCAATTCGCCGATGCCGCGCAGCACGCCATGAGTGAAGGCGCCGAGCACGATCCCGCCCGCGCCGAAGAGGGCGTCGCAATAGGCCGCGACCGCCGCATCGCCCATGCCACCGAAGAAGCGCGACCGGCGGTCATCGGGGTGCAGCCGCAACATATGCGCGCGCACCGCCGGAATTTCCGATGCCAGGAGTTTGCGGATGGCCCAATCCTCGGCCGGGATCGGGGCGGGATGGCTTTTGGTAAGTCTCATGTTGCAGTGCACAATTGTCGAGATGGCCTGTGCGGGGCCTGGTTCAAGGGCGTGGCCGGCTTGCCGGGGCGCGGCCGCCATCTCATCCTGCGCCGGTCAGACAGGGAGACGGGCCATGGCCGCGCATCTGCATCTATGGCCGGCCCAGGGCCGGGTTCATCACGGCGTGGCGTTGGCCGAGGCCCTGCCGCGCGAGATCACCGCGGCCGCGCGGGTTGTGCTGGTCTCGCCCCGCTCGCTGGCCGGCGGCCCGCTGGTGGCCGAGGCGCAGGCGGTGATCGGCGATCGCCTGGCCGGCAGCTTCGCCGCGATGCGCGCGCATAGCCCGGTGGAGGATGTGCTGGCGCTCGCCGCGATGATGCGGGAATGCCGGGCCGACCTTGTCGTGGCACTCGGCGGCGGTTCGGTGATCGATGGCACTAAGGTCGCGTGCCTCGCGGTCTGGCGCGGTCTCAGCGATCCGGGCTCGCTGATCGGTGCCGCCAGCGCGCGCGGGTCCGATCCGGGCTTCTGGGATGGCGAGGCGCCAACGCCACGGATGATCGCGGTGCCGTCCACGCTTTCGGCCGCCGAATTCGCCCCCTATGCCGGCTACACCGACCTCGCGGCCGGGCGAAAATACCGCGCGCTTGACCCCTGGATGGTGCCGCGCGCGGTCATTCTCGACCCGGCGGCGACGCTGGCGACACCGGCTGAATTGCTGCTCTCCTCGGGCATTCGCGCGCTGGACCATGCGGTGGAGCGCTGGTGCTCGAACGCGCCCACGCCCTTCTCGGACGCGGTGTCGCTGCAGGCCATGACCATGCTGGCCGAGAACCTGCCGCGGCTGCATCGCGACCCCGGCGACATGGCGGCGCGCGGGGCCTGCCAATACGCCGCCTGGCTGTCGGTGATGGGGGGCTGGTCGGGGGTGCCGGTGGGGGCCAGCCATGGGCTGGGCTATATCCTGGGTGCCGCGCGCGGCGTGCCGCATGGCATCACCTCCTGCCTCATGCTGCATGCCGTGATGCGCTGGAACGCCGCGGTGAATGGCGCGCGCCAGGCCGAGGTCGCGCGCGTTTTCGGCGCCGCGGCGGCGGGCCCGGCTATTGAGGCTTTCGTGCGTGGGCTTGGCCTTCCGACGCGGCTGTCGGAGCAGGGGATCACCGCGGCCGAGATCCCGGGCCTGGCGGCGCGCTGGACCGGCGATGCGCCGATTGCGACCAACCCACGGCCGGTGGGCGGGGCTGCCGATCTGGAGGCGATCCTGCACCTGGCGGCGTGACGCGGCGGATGGTGCTTGTCCTGTAGGCCGCGCGGCACCTATCGTTCACTTGCGCCCCGCAGAAGGACCCCAGCCCATGCCGCTCGAAAACCACGCCGCCCCCGACATTACCCTCGCCGATGCCCGCCGCCAGGCGCGGGTGGACTTGGCGGCCGCGCATCGCCTCGCGGTGCGCGACGGCTTCAATGAGGGCATCTTCAACCACTTCACCCTGCGCGTGCCCGGCACGACCGACCGCTACTACCAGATCCCCTGGGGCCTGCATTGGAGCGAGGTCACCGCCTCCTGCTTCATGGAGGTGGGCTATGATGGGGAAGTCCGTGAGGGCGAGGGCATGGTTGAGCGCTCGGCCTATTGCATCCATGCGCCGATGCACCGGCTGCTCGATGCCGCGGCCGCGGTGTTCCACACCCATATGCCCTATACCTCCGCGTTGGCGCGGCTCGAGGACCCGCAGATCCTGCCCATCGGCCAGACCGAGCTCGGCACCATGATGCGCACCGCCTATGACGCGACCTATACCGGCCCCGCCCTCGACCCCGCCGAGGGCGAGCGCCTGGCCGGCGTCATCGGCGACAAGACGGTGCTGATCATGGCCAATCACGGCGTGGCGACGGTGGGGCGCAACGTGGCCGAAGCCTATGACCGGCTCTACTACATGGAGCGCGTGGCGCAGGTGCAGCTCTTCGCCATGTGGACCAACCGCCCGCTCAAGCGCGTGGCGGATGAGGCGGTGGATCAGACCATCAAGGCCTTCGGCGGCGGCGCGCCCACTTATGGCGACCGCTCCAACGCGCAATGGCATTTCGACGCGCTGAAGCGGATCCTCGACCGCAAGGAGCCGGACTACAAGGACTGACCGCGGATTTCCGCCTCCTCGACCTCGGCTGCGGTGATGGCGCGGTCGAGGGCGGCGCGGAATGCGCGGGCGGATTCCAGGCTGAGTTCGACCCCGGCGCGGGCGGCGGGGCCGAGGCTGGTATTGACGAAGTCCAGCGTGATGACGTCGCCCAGGGCCGCGTGGCGGGCGTGGTCATAGGCCACCACCGCCTGGGCCAGCGGGAACCAGGCATCGCCCCGCTTGGCCATGCCCTCAGCGGGCGCAATCTCGATGATCGAGGTGCACATTTCTAGGCCGCCAGGTGCTGGCCGAAGAAGGCCCAGACCTTGTTCCAGCCATCCATTGTCTGGTCGGGCCGGTAGAGCGGGCGGTGCCAGTAGAAGAAGCCGTGGCCGGCGCCGTCGTAGCGATGGAATTCATGGGCTTTTCCGGCGGCCTTCAGGGCTGCCTCGTGTTGGTTCACCTGCTCGGGGCTGGGCGCGCGGTCGTCATTGCCGAAGAGGCCGAGAAGGGGGCAGCTCAGGTCCTTCGTCATGTCGATGGGGGCGACCGGTGTCTTGGCGTTGAGCTCGTCCGCGCCCATCACCACCCGGCCTCCCCATAGATCGATGCAGGCATCCACGTCGCTGCGCTGGCTGGCGTAGATCACCGCGTGGCGGCCGCCGGAGCAGGAGCCAAAGAGGCCGACCTTGCCATTGTGTTCGGGCTGCGCGCGCATCCAGGCGACCGCGGCGGCGGTGTCGCCCACCATCTGCGCATCGGGGATGCCGCCGCCGGCGCGCACGGCGGCGGCCACGTCATCGGGGTTGCCCGGGCCCGCGCGCTCATAGAGGTTGGCGCAGATCGCCATATAGCCGTGATGGGCGAAGCGGCGGGTGGTCTCGATGTAGAATTCGCTCCAGCCCGGCAGGTGATGGATCAGCACCACGCCTGGGTGCGGGCCGGGGCCGGTGGGCCTCGCCACATAGGCGGTGATGGGGGTGCCGCCATCGCCCGTCAGGGTGACGTTGTCGCAGGTCATGCCGCGGTAGAATGACATCGCTGATCCTCCATGGGTGCGATCATCCTGGCATCGGCCTTGCCGCGAGTCACCCGATGGGCTGGGCGTGCAACTGCACGGCGATGCCCTCCAGCCCCGGCACGGCGGGGTAGCGCTGCATCACCAGCGGGTCGTGGCCGGGGATGATGTGCTGCGGGCTCGGCGCCAGCGCGCGCAGCCGGTCGAAGCCATCCAGCATGCCGCCGACATGGAAGGCGGTGGTGTAGGGGCGGTTCTTTTCCAGGTTCTCGTAGAAATGCGTGACGTCGGTGGCCAGCACCACAATGCCGCGTTCGGTATGGACGGTGACGCATTGCAGCCCCGCGCTGTGGCCGCCGCAGGCATGGATCGCAAGCCCCGGCGCCAACTCTGCATCGCCGTCATGCCAGGCCACGCGTTCCGAAAAGTTCATCCGGATGATGCCGGCGACGTCCTCGACCTCGAAGGAATGCCTGAGGCGGGCGTGCTTCATGTGGTGGCCGCAGGCGTATTGCATTTCCGCCTCCTGCAGGTGGAAGCGGGCGCGGGCGAATTTATGGAAGCTGCCGACATGGTCGTAATGCAGGTGGCTGATGATCACGTCCTCGACCGTATCGGGGTCGATGCCGAGCAGGGGCAGGCTCTCGATCGGGCAGCGGAGATAGGTGCGTTTGCGCCGCGCCGCGACCTCGGCGGTGAAGCCGGTATCGATGATCCAGGCCTTTCCCGCGCTGACGGCGGCCCAGACGAAATAGTCCATCGGCATCGGCGCGTCGTGCGGGTCGCCACCGATGAAATGCTCGGCGCGCCTGGCATCGCGCATGGCGTAGCGTAGGGCGTAGACTTGGTAAGTGGGGGTCATAACGGGGTGGCAACTGGACGGAGATGTCGAGAGGCGGACATGCGATGTGCTCCTGCTGCGCGGGGGCCTCGGTTCACGTCTCCGGCCGGCGAATTCCAGCCCCCGCGGTATTCGTGGCCGCGGAGCAGGCTGCGCCGAATGCCGTGACGGGCCAAGCCTTGCCATGGCTTGCCATGCATGGTGTCGTTGCCATGACATTACGAGCAACCTCCGAGTTGTCGGGTGTCATCCGCAACAGGAAATCACCTTGGAGGAGACCGTCATGAAACTGACACTTGCCGCGCTGGGCCTGGGCCTGGTGATCACCGGTGCCGCGATGGCGCAGACCGCGGAGGTCCGCCTGGTGAACCAATGCGTCCGGGACAGCGCCTCCTATCCCGTCTCCGAACAGGTCAAGACGATGTATTGCACATGCATGGTCACCCGGATGCCGGATGGCGAAACCCGTTCGGTCACGCAGTTCGAGCGGGCCAATCCGGCCATTCGCGATGATTGCGCCCGGCGCGCTGGCTGGAACTGAGGAGGCTGCTCCCCGGCGCGCCCGCGCCGGGAAATGCCCTGGTCGCCGGGCGTAAGGGGGCCCGGCGGGATCGGCCGGCGGTCAGACCGCCTTGATCCAACCGCCATCGACATCGAGGATGGCGCCCTGGATGTAGCTGGCCTCGGCACTCGCCAGGAAGGCGACGACGCTGGCGATCTCGCTGGTTTCACCGAAGCGGGCGACGCCGGTGGCTTCCGCCAGCGCTGTGGCGGCGGCGGGCTCGTCCAGGCCGCGTTCCTCCATCACGGTCGCGATGCGGCTGGTCAGCCGCTCGGTGCGGATGCTGCCGGGGTTGATGCAGTTCACCCGCACCCCGTCCCGCACGCCACGATCGGCAAGCGATTTCGTCAGGTTCATCAGCGCCGCGTTGATCGAGCCGCCGATGGTGAAATCGGCACTCGCCACCTTGCCGCCGGCGCCGGCGATATGGACGATGCTGCCGGCGCTGGCCTGCAGATGCGGCCAGGCCGCGCGGGTCAGCCGGACCGCGGCCAGGAATTTGCCGGCGGTGCTGTCGGCCCAGTCCTCATCGGTCAGCGTCAGGAAATCGCCACGCTTCGTGGCCCCCGCACTGTTCACCAGCAGGTCCAGCCGGCCGAAACGGGCGATGGCATCTGCGACAGCGGCGGCGGGCACCAGGGGGTCACGCAGGTCGCCCGGAAAACCCGCGGCGCCTCGTACGTCGCAGCCGCTGCGGGCCACGCCCAGCACCTGCATCCCCTCGGCCACCAGGCGTTCGACAATGGCGCGGCCGATGCCCTTGCTGGCGCCGCTGACCAGGGCAACCCGGCGCTTCAGATCCTGGTGCATGCCTACTCCATCCGCAGATTGGCGGTGCGGACCAGCGTGGTCATGCGGTCCAGCTCGGTCTTCAGGTAGTCGCCGAATTGTGCTGCCGTGCCTCCCACCACCTCGGCGCCGAGGTCGAGCAGCCGGGCGCGGCTTTCGACCGAGCCGACTATGGCCATGATGGCGAGATTCAGCCGCTCGACGATGGCGGGCGGAATGCCGGCCGGGCCGATCATGGCGTACCACTCGACGATCTCGAAACCGGGCAGCCCAGCCTCGGCCACCGTCGGCAGATCCGGCAGATAGGCCTGGCGGGTGGCGGCGGTGACGGCCAGCGCGCGAAGGGTATCGGCGCGGACGAAGGGCAGGGTGGAGCTGGCATTGCCGAACATGAGCTGCAATTGCCCGCCCACCAGATCGGCCAGCGCCGGCCCGCCGCCGCGATAGGGGATATGCACCATGTCGATGCCCGTCGCCGCCTTGAACATCTCGCCCGCGATATGCACCGAGCTGCCAATGCCGGGTGAGCCATAGGACAGCCGCCCGGGATTGGCGCGGCCATAGGCGATGAGCTCGGCCAGGCTGTGAATCGGCAGCGCCTTGTTCACCACCAGGATGTTGCCGACATTGGCGAGGTGCAGGATGGGCGTGACATCGTTCACAGGGTGATAGGGCTGCCGCGTGAGCAGTGCCGCGGTGACAAGCGTGCTGATGGTGAGGCAGATGGTGTGGCCATCGGGTGCCGCGCGCAGCGTCTCCACCACGCCCACGGCACCCGCGCCGCCGCTGCGGTTTTCCACCACCACGGATTGGCCGAGTGCGGTGGCCAGGGCGGGCGCGATCTGCCGGGCCAGGATGTCGGTGGTGCCGCCGGGCGGGAAGGGGCTGATCAGCCGGATCGGCCGGCTCGGCCAGGGCGCCTGCGCGTGCGCGGCGAGGGCGAGAAGGGCTGGCGTTGCCAGCAGGGCGGTTCTGCGCTGCATCACATCACCAGCGGGCGGCGGTATTTGCTGCTGACCGTCTCGGGCTTGATCAGCCCGCCGGCCAGGGCCAGGGTCCAGTAGCCGATATCGGCGAGGTGGACGATCGTGGCCTCCAGGCTGCGCACCAGCAACTCGCCCTCGCCGCTATGGGCGCCGGCGATATGCGCCACCTCCTCCGGCAGGCCGGCGAGCAGGCAGAGATGCACGCCATAGGCGGGGTGGCGGATGCTGGGCAGGCCGGTGGCGCGAGGGTCGGCCTCCCAGCGGCGGCGGTTCTCCGGGTCGAACTCCCAGGGTTTTCCGACATCGTGGCAGAGGCCGCCGGCGATCACGATGTCATGGTCCACGCTCATTTCGGGGTGGCAGGCCTGCATCTCGTGGCCCATGCGCATGGCCAGGCGGGTCACGCTGCGGATGTGGTGGGTCTGGTCGCCAGTCTTCAATGTCATCGAGCCCGGATTGCCGCTGGGCGGGATGTCGCGGATGGAGGCGTAGGAGGAGCGGGCGAGGGCGAGGGCCCAGGCCTCGATCACGCCGCGGCGAAGGGCCGCATCGGTGATCTCGGCCGCCTCGGGCAGTTCCTCGGCGATCTGCGCGCGCAGCGCGTCATCCGGTTCGCTTGGCATTGGCGGCTTCCCTACCCTTTGAACATATCGTTGGCACGGCTAGCCTTCGGCGAAAAGACAGGGAGTGGATCATGCGTCGCATCATGCTGAAGGGGTTGCTTGCCGCGCCGTGGCTGGCGGCGGGGGCCAGGGCGCAGCCCGTGGCTTTCCCCAACCGCTCGCTGCGGATGATCGTGCCCTTTGCCGCCGGCGGCGCCGCCGATGTCGTGGCCAGGCTCATGGCGCAGGGCATGGGCGAGGCGCTGGGCCAGCAGGTGGTGGTGGAGAATCGCGGCGGCTCGGGCGGCGTGCTGGGTTCGGAGGCGGCGCTGGCGGCACCTGCCGATGGCTATACCTTCGTCTTTCACACGCTGTCCTCGGCGGTGATCAATGCGGGGCTGTATCGCAACCTCAGCTTCGATGTGCGGCAGGCCTTCGTGCCTGTGTCCCTGGTGGGGGTACTGCCGAATGTGGTGCTGGTGAATGGGCGTTTTCCCGCGCGCAACCTGGCCGAGTTGATCGCGCTGCTGCGGGCCAATCCGGGGAAATACACCTATGCCTCCTCGGGCAATGGCACGATCACCCATCTCTCGGCGCAGCTGCTGATGACGATGATCGGGGCGCAGGCGCTGCATGTGCCCTATCGTGGTTCGGGGCCGGCGTTGCAGGATCTGGCGGCGGGCAATGCCGACATCATGGTGGACACGCTGGGCGGCGGCCCGGGGCTGCTGGAGGCCGGGCATATTCGGGCGCTGGCGGTGACCTCGGCGCGCCGGAGCGCGACATTGCCCAATGTGCCGACCGCAGCCGAGGCCGGGTTGCCGGGCTACGAGACCACCAATTGGCATGCGATTTTCGCCACGCAGAACACGCCGGCCGCGGCGGTGGCCAGGCTGGAGGTGGCGGCTATGGCGGCGGTGCGAAGCCCGACCACGCGGGCCAGGCTGATTCAGGTGGGGGTGGAGCCGGTGGGCGGCACGGGCGCGGAACTGGCCAGTTTTTGGGATGCGCAGCTGGCGCTTTGGTTGCCCATTGTTCGCGCCTCCGGGGCTACGCCGGATTGATGAGCAGGATTGGAGAGAAGGTATTCTCTCCAATCCTGCTCATCTATTTTGACCGGAAAGACAGGGATGTAGGGGGTTAGCGCAGCGCGGACATGTAGGCGGGAAGATCATCCTTCCAGATGGCCGCAATGGCCGCCCCTGCCGGCGGCGCATTGGCCAGGAACTTGGCCTCCAGCTGGGCGTCGCTCAGGGGATTACCTTCGCTGCCCAGGGGTGTTTCCACCGTGTGGCTCAGGCTGCGGCCATCGGCCAGCGTCAACGTCACCCGCGCCGCGCCGCGCGGCAGGGCGGGGTCCAGCTTCGCCTGCACTTTCGCGCGCATGGCGGCCAGTGCCGGGTCGGCCACCGCCGACTGCTCGAAATCCGCAACCCCAGCCGTGCCGCGCACCAGGCCCAGCGCCACGCTGTGGTGAATGCTCACCCGGGCGTCGCGCGCATTGCCCACCACGCGGTCGCCGCGTGCCAGCAGCAGGCCGTCGCCTCCGACCGAGATGGCGGTGATGGCCTCCAGCGGCGCCGCGTCGCGCAGCGCGATCGCCGCATCGATCACGGCGTGGAAGACGATGCCGGCGGGGTAGGGCTTGAAGGTGTTGCGGGCGATCTCCCAGCGCTCGCCCAAGCCGTCCAGCATGGCGGCGAGGTCGGGCGTGTCGCCCATGGCGCGCGCCCAGCCCAGCGCGCCCTCGATGGCGGTGGGGGCCGCCTGCCAGCCGGCCTCGGCGAAGAGGGCGGCTTGCAGCCCATGCCGCGCGGCATTTCCGACGCCGAGATTCTTGCCCGCCGTCGGCAGGTTCTCGACGATGCTGCCCGCGAGGCTGGCGGCGAGGCCGATGGCATGCGCGGTGCGCGCCGCATCCAGCCCCAGCAGCCTCGCACAGCCGGCAGCCGCCCCCAGCACGCCGGTGGTGGCGGTGATGTGCCAGCCGCGGTCGTAATGTCCGGGCGAGACGCCGAGGCCGAGGCGGCAGGCGACTTCGCCGCCCAGCAGGAAGGCGTGCAGCACGGCGGCTCCGGTCAGGCCGCGCTGCTCGGCCAGGGCCAGCAGCGGCGGGAAGATCGGGGCGGCGGGGTGGATCACCGTCGCCAGGTGGGTGTCGTCATAGTCGAGCAGGTTCGCGCCGATGGCGTTGACGAAGGCGGCGGTCATCGGGTCGGTGCGCGTGGCCTGGCCGATCACGGTGGCGCTGGGTGCGCCGGCTGTGGGCAGCATGACGCTGAGTGCGGCGCGCACCGTGGGGTCCGCCGCCACGCCCATTGCGCAGCCGAGGTGGTTCAGCAGCGCACGCCGCGCGGCGTGCAGGAGGGCGTCGGAGGGCGCGTCATGGCGGGCCACGAAGGCGCCGAGGGTCTGGGTCACGGTCATGTGTCCCGGTCTAACAGCCCGCTGCGGTTACCGCCTACCACCCCGCCCGAAACCGCGTTAGCGTGGCTTCCAGAGCCCGATCACGGGCCGCTGCCCGGACCGTCCCCGGTGCCGCAGACAGGGAGAAGTGGATCATGCTGACCCTCAGTGTGAATCAGCGCCGTACCGAGGTCGATTGCGACCCGGCGACCCCGCTGATCTACGTGCTGCGCAACGATCTGGCGCTGAACGGCCCTAAGCTGGGCTGTGCCCGCGCCCAATGCGGTGCCTGCACGGTGCTGGTCGATGGCCGGGCGGTGCAATCCTGCCAGTTCAGCGCGGGCGAGGCGGTGGGCCGCGCCATCACCACGCTGGAGGGCCTGGGCACGCCCGAGCGCCCACACCCCCTGCAGACCGCCTTCCTGGCCGAACAGGCGGCGCAATGCGGCTACTGCACCAGCGGCATGATCATGCAGGCCGCAGCTCTCCTGGGCGAGCAGCGTGCCGCGCTGTCCGAGGCTGATGTGCGCGAGGCGTTGGACCACAATCTCTGCCGCTGCGGCACGCATCCGCGCGTGGTGCGCGCCGTGCTGCGCGCGGCCGAACAAACGCGGAGGGCCTGAGACATGGACACGCAAACCCTCTCCCGCCGCGGCGTGCTGGGCGCGCTTGGCGCCGCCGGCCTGGCTATCGGCTTTCGTTGGGGTGATGCCGGGGCGCAATCTGCCGGCCCGGCCGTGCCAGCCATGCTGCGGGCCAATCCGCGCCTGGACAGCTGGGTGCGGCTCACGCCGGATGGCCGCATCACCGTGCTGACCGGCCGCGTCGAGCTCGGCCAGGGCGTGCTGACGGCGATGCGCCAGCTCGCGGCCGAGGAGCTGGATGTGGCGCCGGCGCGGCTGGAGATGTTTTCTGGCGACACCGCCGAGACCGCCAATGAGGGGGTGACGGCCGGCAGCCAATCCATCCGCTTCGGCGGCGAGGCGCTGGCGGTGGCCTGCGCCGATGCGCGGGCGAGCCTGGTGCGCGTGGCGGCCGAGGCGTGGGGCGTGGTAGCGGCTGGTTTGACCGTGCGCGATGGCGTGATCGAAGCGCCGGATGGGCGCCGGATGGCCTATGCCGAGGCCGCCGGGCGCACCGCGCTGGTGCGGCCGGTGGATGGCACGGCGCGGCGCAAGGCGCCTTCGGCGGCGACGCTCGTCGGCACCTCCTATCCCCGCACCGACCTGCCGGCGAAGATCTTTGGGCAGCAGGTCTTCATCCATGATCTGCGGCCGGAGGGGATGCTGTTCGGGGCAGTGGCGCGGCCGCCGGGCTATGCTTCGCGCTTGGTGTCGCTCGACATGGCCTGGGCGAAATCGCTGCCCGGCGTGGTGGAGGTGGTGCGCGACGGCAGTTTCGTGGGTGTCATTGCGCGGCGCGAGGAGCAGGCGAACCAGGCCGCGCGGATGATCACCGCGACTGCGACCTGGCGCGATGGTGAGGCGCTGTTCGGCGGCAAGGGGATTTTCGACTACCTCAAGACCACGCCCGCCGAAACGCAGACCATCCACACGACGCCGGGCGGTACGCCGGGTGCGCGCCGGCACAGCGTGGAATACCGCCGCGCCTTCACCGCACATGCCTCGATCGGCGCCTCCTGCGCGTTGGCGAAATGGGAGGGCGGGCGGCTGACGGTGTGGTCGCATGCGCAAGGGCCGTTTCCGCTGCGCGGCGACCTCGCGCGCGGGCTGCGGCTGGAGCCCGCCGCGATCCGGGTGATCCATGCCCAGGGGTCGGGCTGCTATGGCCATAACGGCGCGGATGACGTGGCGCTCGACGCCGCCCTGCTCGCCCGCGCCATGCCCGGCCGCACGGTTCGGGTGCATTGGACGCATGAGGAGGAGATGACCTGGGCGCCCTGGTCGAGTGCCATGGTGACGAAGCTGGAGGCCGGGCTGGACGCGGAGGGCGGCATCACCGCCTGGGCGCATGATGTCTGGTCGTTTCCGCACAACACGCGGCCTTCCAGCAATGATGGCTGCAACCTGCGCTCGGCCTGGTATCTGGAGAACCCTGTGCCGATGGGGCGCGTCACCGATGCCGAACTGCCCAATGGCGCGGCTGGGCGCAATGCGGTGCCGATCTACGCGCTGCCGGGCCAGCGGGTGACGACGCATTTCCATGCCGCGATGCCGGTGCGCACCTCGGCGCTCCGCACGCTGGGGGGGTATTTCAACGCCATCTCGGCCGAGATGTTCATGGATGACCTGGCGGCGTTGGCCGGCAGTGATCCGGTGGCGTTCCGCCTGAAGCATTTGCGCGACCCGCGGCTGGTGGCTGTGCTGCAGAAGGCGGTGGAGCTTTCGGGCTGGCAGCCGCGTGTGGTGGTGCCGGGGCGTGGGCGGCTGGAGGGCACGCGGATGGTCGGCGTCGGTGTCGGCCTCTCCAAATACAAGAACTCGGACAGCCATGTGGCTGTGGTGGCCCGCGTCGCGGTGGATGTCGCGACCGGCGTGGTGAGCGTGCTGCGAATGTGGGCGGCGACGGAGGCGGGGCGTGCGGTCAACCCCGACGGCATCGCCAACCAGATCGAGGGCGGCATGGTGCAGGCGGCCTCCTGGACGCTGATGGAGCAGGGGCAGTGGGATGGCCGCCGCATGGTGAGCGAGGATTACGCGGCCTACCCCATCATCGGTTTCTCCCAGGTGCCGCCGATCCAGAGCGTGCTGATCGACCGGCCGGACCTGCCCAGCCTGGGCGTGGGGGAGGGCAGCCAGGCACCCACCGGCGCCGCGATTGCCAATGCGATCCTCGATGCCACCGGGCGGCGGGTGACGGAGATCCCCTTCACGCCGGATAGGGTGCTGGCGGCTTTGCGGGGGTGAGGGCAGGGCGGGTGGTCGCGATCACCAGTCTGTTAGCCCATCATTCATCCGCATTGGTGTAGAATGGGTGCCAGACCAGAGGATGCCTCCGCATGTCCCTGACCATCGATGCTCCGAGCGCGGCCGGCATGGCGCCGGCGATGACCGGCGCCGAGCAGGCGCTGCTGCGCGCCGCCGCCGCGGGTGCCGCGGAGATGATGGAATTCGGCTGCGGCGGCAGCACAGCGCTGCTGCTGGAGGCGGGGGCGGGGGTGCTGGTTTCAGTCGATTCCGATGCCGCCTGGCTCGCCCGGGTCGCGGCCGGGCAGGCGCCGGCGGTCGCGGCGGGGCGGCTTGTGCAATGGCATGCCGATCTCGGGCCGGTGGGGGAATGGGGATGGCCGCTGCATAAGCCTGGACCGCTGGAGGGCTGGATGTATTGGGGGGCGCCCTGGCAGGGGCGGGAGCAGCCACGGGGGCCGGTCGCGCTGGTGCTGGTCGATGGCCGTTTCCGGGTGGCCTGCGCGCTGGCGGCACACAACAGGCTGACCGCGGATGGGCTGGTTGCGATTCACGATTACTGGCCCCGGCGCGCCTATCAGGAGGGGCTGGCGCCGTTCTTCGAGGTGGTGGGTTCGGCTGGCAGCATGGCCCTGCTGGCGCCGCGCGTGGTGGCGGAGGAGAAGCTGCTGGCGGCCCGCCGGCTGCATGCCGCGGATCCGCGCTAGAGGGTGCCGGGCCGCGTGGATCATCGGCTGGCTTTTGTGGCGCGCGTGATCGGCTGCGTCGAGGGCCGGGTCGAGGAGGCGACGGTGGCCCAAAAGCCCCCCCGCCCGGCCCCGCCCGCGCCGCCGCCTAAAGCCGGTGAAACACCACCACCAGATTGTTCGCCGGCATCGCCGTGACGGCGGGGGCGGAGAAACCGGCCGTGGCGGCCAGTTCGGCCACTGCCTCCAGGTCGCGGATGCCCCATCGCGGGTCGCGCTCGCGCAGGCTGGCGTCGAATTCCTGATTGCTCGCCACCATTGCCCCGGCCACCCTGTATGGGCCGTAGAGGATGAGGGGTGCGCCGGCGGGCAGGCATTTCGCCGCGCCGCCGAGCAGGCCCTGTGTGGCCGCCCAGGGCGCGATGTGGATCATGTTGATGCAGAGCAGGGCATCGGCTGCCAGCGCGGGCCATTCGCCGGCTGCGTCCAGCGCCAGGGCGGGGCGGATATTGGGCTGGCCCTGCGCCCAGGCATCGATGCTGGCCCGCGCCTCGGCACTGGGGTCACTGGGCTGGATGGTGAGGCCGGGGAACGCCGCCGCGATGGCCAGCGCGTGCTCGCCCGAGCCGCTGGCGACCTCGAGCAGCGCGCCCTGCGCCGGCAGCACGGCGCGCAGCGCGGCCAGGATGGGGTCGCGGTTGCGGGCGACGGAGGGACTTTCGCGGCGGGGATCTTCCATGCCCGCTGGTAGCCTGACCCGGGGCGGGGCGCGAGGGGATGCCCCTGGCCAGCGCCGCCGCGTCGGGGCAGGATTGCGCCGCTGGGGGAAATGCCATGCCGCGTATCATCCGACGTGCCGTTCTGATGACATCGCTGGCCGGCGTTGCCCTGGCCCAGCCCGCGCCCATGCGCGTCATGGAATCCCTGCCCAGCGCCCGGGGCGTGATGTCTGGCAATAGCGAGGAATTCTTCGTCCGCTTCAGCGAGCCGGTGAACCACAATGATTCCCGCCTCGTCATTCTGCGCGACGGGCAGGAGGTGCGGGTGCTGCAGCCGCGGCTGCGCTCGGCGCCGGAGGTGCTCTATGCCCAGGCCGGCAACCTCGCCCCTGGCGCCTATGTGCTGCGCTGGACCGCGCGCTCGGGCCGCGATGGGCGGACCAGCGAGGGCATGATCGAATTCACCGTGCGCTGATCCAGGGCGGGATGGGTGGGGGCGGCATCCTGCTCTCGGAACTACTGCAGGGTTGATTTCCAATATATTGGAAATTAGCCTGTGTGCATGAGTGATGTCGACAGCCAGATCGGCCGCCGGATCCGTGCGCTGCGCGGGGCCATGACGCTCGATGCCCTGGCCCGCCAGGCCGGTGTCAGCCGCGCCATGCTGAGCCGGGTGGAGCGGGACGAATCCAGCCCCACTGCCCAGTTTCTGGCCCGCTTGGCGATGGGGCTGGGGGTCTCGCTCTCCACCCTCTTCGCCGAGGCCGCCGCCAGCCCGTTGGCCCGCGCCGAGGCCCAGCCGCTCTGGCGGGACCCGGCCAGCGGTTATCTCCGCCGTGCCATTTCGCCTGCAGGGACGGGGTCCTCCGTCGATATAGTGGAAATAATCTTCCCGCCTCTCGCGCGGGTGGGCTTCGACAACCGCCGCGATATCGGCCTCGACCAGCATGTCTGGGTGCTCGAGGGGCGGCTGGAGCTCACCCTGGATGGCGCCCTGCATGCGATGGGCCCGGGGGATTGCCTGCATATGCGCCTCGACCGGCCGGTCGAATTCCACAACCCCACGCCCACACCCACACGCTATGTCGTCATCATCGGAGGCCGTTCATGATCCGTGACATCCCAGCAGCCGAGGCCGAGGCCCGGCTGGGCGAATTGGCCGCCATTCTTGTCGATGCCGTGGCGCATGGCGCCTCGGTGAATTTCCTGGCCGGGTTCTCCCAGGCAGGGGGCGAGCGTTTCTGGGCCGGGCAAATGCCCGGGCTGCGGGCGGGCGAGACCCGGCTTTTCGTTGCCGAGGAAGATGGCCGGCTGCTCGGCACCGTGCTGCTGTTCCTCGCACCGCAGCCCAATGCGCCGCATCGCGCCGAGATCGGGAAGATGCTGGTACATTCCAGTGCCCGCCGGCGCGGGTTGGGGCGTGCCCTGCTGGCGGCGGCGGAGGCCGAGGCCATGGCGCTTGGCCGCTGGCTGCTGCTGCTCGACACCACATCGGGCAGCGCGGGCGACATGATGTATCGCGCCTGCGGCTGGGTGCCCTTTGGCGAGGTGCCGGACCATGCGCTGAGCACCGCGGGCGAGCCCAGCGCGACCACCATGTTCTACAAGCGGCTCGGGCCTGCCATAACGGGGGCATGATCCTCGTCACCGGCGGCGCCGGCTTCATTGGCAGCAACATCGTGGCGGCGCTCAACGAGGCCGGGCGAGGGCCCGTGGTGGTCTGCGACCTGCTGCGTCAGGGCGCGAAGTGGCAGAACCTGCGCAAGCGCCAACTCGCCGACGTGGTCCCGCCCGAGGATCTGGCGGCCTGGCTGCCTGGTCGGCGGCTGGAGGCGGTGATCCATATGGGCGCCAATTCCTCGACCACGGCGAGCGATGGCGATGAGGTGATGCGGCGCAATTTTCGGTTTTCGTTGATGCTGCTGGACTGGTGCACCACGAACCGCGTGCCCTTCCTTTATGCCAGCTCGGCGGCGACCTATGGCGATGGGGCGCAGGGCTATGATGATGATGCCGCGCTGCCGGCGCTGGCGGCACTGCGGCCGCTCAACCTTTATGGCTGGTCGAAGCATCTCTTCGACCAGGCGGTGGCGGCGCGCCGCGCGGCGAGCGAAGCGCTGCCGCCGCTGTGCTGCGGGCTGAAGTTCTTCAACGTCTATGGCCCCAATGAGCAGCACAAGGGGCCGATGCGCAGTGTGGTGCACAAGGTCTTCGAGACGCTGCGCCGCGGCGAGACGGTCGAACTCTTCCGCAGCCACCGGCCCGATTATGCCGATGGCGAGCAACTGCGCGATTTCGTCTTCGTCGAGGATGTCGTGAGCGTCGTGCTGTTCCTGCTGGCGCGGGGCGATGCGCCGCCGCTGCTCAATATCGGCGCCGGGCGGGCGCGCAGCTGGCTCGACCTCGTGCGGGCCGTGGGCCTCGCGATGGGCGAGAACCCCACGCCGCGCTTCATCGACATCCCCGAGGCGATCCGCGACAAGTACCAGTACCACACCGAGGCCGCGCTCACCCGGCTGCGCGCGGCGGGCTGGAATGCGGCGATGACCAGCCTCGAGCAGGGCGTGGCCCGGACGGTGGCGGTGCTGGCTTCGGCCGATCCCTATCGCTGAACGAGCGCGCCTCAGGCCGGGCGGCGGCGCGCTGAGCCGGGGTTGCGGTCTGTCATCGAGATGTCGCGCGGCGACCGGGCTTCGCGGTGGCCGCGGTGGTCGACACCCCGGCCGAATGCGCGATAATCACCGCGTCCGGGGATGCGCCGCGTCCCCCGCCATGACCCTGCCGGTCCCAGCACCCGCGCAAGACCCGCCCGAAGGAGCCACCGCCCCGTGAAGATCAACGGCCAAACCTACCGCAGCGTCTGGCTGGATGAGGATGGCTGGTCGGTCCGTATCCTGGATCAGACCATGCTGCCCTGGCGGGTCGAGCAGTTGCGGCTGCAAAGTGCCGCGCAGGCCGCCCATGCCATCCGTTCCATGCAGGTGCGCGGCGCGCCGCTGATCGGCGCCGTCGCGGCCTATGGGCTCGCCTTGTCCATGCGCAGCGCGCCCGAGGCGCTGCACGAGACGGCGGCGATGCTGAACGAGACCCGCCCGACCGCCATCAACCTGCGCTGGGCGCTGGACCGCATGGTGGCGGCGCTGGGCAATCTGCCGCCCGCCGATCGCGCTGCCGCGGCCTATGCCGAGGCCGCCGCCATCGCCGATGATGATGCCGAGACCTGCCGCCTGATCGGCGCGCATGGGCTGCCGTTGTTGCAGGAGATCGCCGCCCGGAAGGGGCGGGTGAATGTGCTGACCCATTGCAATGCCGGCTGGCTGGCCACGGTGGATTTCGGCACGGCGCTGAGCCCGATCTACCAGGCCTTCGATGCCGGGCTCGACGTGCATGTCTGGGTGGATGAGACCCGGCCGCGCAACCAGGGGGCGGCGCTGACGGCCTTTGAACTGGGCGCGCATGGCGTGCCGCACACCGTGGTGGCGGACAATGCCGGCGGGCATCTCATGCAGCACGCGCAGGTGGATATCTGCATTGTCGGCACCGACCGGGTGACGCGGGCCGGCGATGTGGCGAACAAGATCGGCACCTATCTCAAGGCACTGGCGGCGCGCGACAATGGCGTGCCCTTCTGGGTGGCGCTGCCGCATTCCACGCTCGATGTCGCGGTGGTGGATGGGGTGGCGGAAATCCCGATCGAGGAGCGCGCGGCGGCCGAGGTGACGCATCTCACCGGGCCGGATGAGGCGGGCGTGCTGCGCCGCATTCAGGTCACCGCGCCGGGCAGTGCCGCGGCCAATCCCGCCTTCGATGTGACGCCCGCGCGGCTGGTGACCGGGCTGATCACCGAGCGTGGGCGCTGCGCGGCCTCGACGGCCGGGCTGGCGGCTTTGTATCCGGAAAAATACGCCGGCTGATCAACCCGGCGCGAGGCGGGGCCAGGGCGATGCCGCCTCGAAAGCCTCGCCGAGATCGAGCAGCGCCTCCTCCGGCATGCGTGCCGCCACGAGTTGCAGCCCAGCGGGCAGGGCGCCGGGCGAGACCGGCATGGGCAGCACCAGCGCGGCCAGCCCCGCGCAATTGATGGCGGTGGAGAAGACCGAGGCGGTCTTGCCCGTCGTGGCCTGGCCGTCGACCACCGCCGGGAAGGGTTCGCGCTTCGGCCAGGCGAGCGAGGGCGAGGCGGGGGTGGCGATGATGTCGAAGTCCTTCAGCGCATCGGACACGCGCCAGCGGAAGGCTGTGAGCGCATCGATGGCCTGGACGTGCTGGATCGCCGTTCGGGCGAGGCCGGCCTTCACCGTGGCGGCGACATTGGGCATGCAGGCATCCTCCCAGTTCGGGAAGGGAGTGAGGGCGCGGGCGGCGCCGCCGGCGGCCAGGGCTGCAAAAATCTCTGCTGCTTCGTCGGCGTTCCAGGGGCAGGGGATGTTGTCCAGCGCATGGCCCAGGCCGCGCAGCACGGCGCAGGATTTTTCGAAGGCGGCGGCCACCGCCGGGTCCATCGGCGCGTCGGGGTAGGTGGCGACGACACCGATGCGCAGCTTGGCCGGCACCGCTTGCACCGCCAGCGGTGCCGCCTGCACCGCCAGCGGTGCCGAGATGACCGAGAAGGCCAGCTTCAGGTCGGCCACCGAGCGCGCGATGGGGCCGATCACCTGCAAATCATTCGTCAGCGTGGGGAAGCCGTAGCGCCGCGGCACCCGCCCGGCCGAAGGCTTCAGCCCCGCCACGCCCGCCAGCCCCGAAGGCCGGCGGATGGAGCCGCCCGAATCGGTTGCGATCGCAAGCGCGCCCAGCCCCGCCGCGATCGCCGAGACCGCGCCGCCGCTGGAGCCGCCGGAGGTCAATTCAGGTGCCCATGGGTTGCCGGTGGCGCCGAAAACCCTGTTGTCGGTGTAGCCGGAGAGTGCGAGTTCGGGCGTGTTGGTCTTGCCCAGGATCACCGCGCCCTGCGCGCGCAGTTTCGCCACCGGCAGATCATCCTCGGGCGCCACGTAATCGGCATAGAGCGCGCTGCCCCAGGTCGCGCGCATGGCGCCGACATGGAGATTGTCCTTCACCGTGATCGGCACACCATCCAGCGGGCCCCGTGCTGTGCCCGCCGCCCAGCGCGCGGAGGAGGCGGCGGCGGCGGCGCGGGCGCCGGCCTCATCCAGGGTGACGATGGCGTTGATGCCCGGGTTCACTTCGGCGATGCGGGCCAGCACAGCCTCCAGCACCGTGCTCGGCGTGGCTTTGCCACTGGCATAGAGAGCGCCGAGTTCGCTGGCCGTGGCCGCCCAAAGCGCGCTCATGCGTCCAGCCAGGCCACGGCGCGCACCGGGCTGCCGGTGCCGCCCTTGATGCGCAGCGGGAAGCCGATGAAGCGGAAGCGACCTTTCCCCACCACCTTGTCCAGGTTCACCACGCCCTCGTAATGCGTGAAACCCATGTCGCGACAGACATGGTGCACCTCGAAATTGTTCCGCCCCGGCCGGCCGGGGCTGACGGATTCCACGGTGAAGGCGGTGATGCCCTTCTGGCCCAGCCAGGTGGCGCTTTCCTTGGTCAGGCCGGGGAAGTCGGTGATGTAGCCATCGGTGCCCGCCGCCCGCTTGTAGAAGCCGGTGTAGAGCAGGACGGTGTCGCCCTTCTTGATGGCGACGCCCGAGGCTTTCTCGGCCGCCTCCAGATGGGCGATGGTGATGTCCGTCTTGTCCGGCACATGGGTGAGGTCGAGGCACAGCGCCTCGGTGAAGAAGGTCTCCAGCGGCAATTCGTCGATGGTCTTGGCGCCCGGCTTCTCGTCGAAATGGATGGGGGCATCGACATGGGTGCCGCCATGGTCGCCGGTGTGCAGCACCATGGTCGCGGCCGAGAAGGTGTAACCATCGGCCACGCGCTTCTCGTCATGCGTGCTGAAGGGATAGAGCTCGATGCTGGGGTGGTTGGGCAGGCGCTGCATCTTGTGGGTGATCTCGCGGGTCAGATCGATGAGTTTCAATGCAGGCTCCTGGGGAATATCGGTTTTCGCGCGCAGTATGGGGGGTGACCCGGGCTTGGCAAGCGCGGTGGGCGGGCGCCAACTCAGGGCCTGTTATTCCGGAGTGATGCCGCGTGTTTCGTGTTGTTCTCGGCCTTTTGGCCATGCTCTCTCCCGCCCCATTTTCCCCAGCGATGGCGCAGGGGGTTTTTCCTGATCGTCCGATCCGCATCGTGGTGCCGATCAACCCCGGCGGCGGCACCGACATCTTCGCCCGCGCGCTGGCCGAGATCGTGGGCAATTCGCTCGGCCAGCCCATCATCACCGAGAACCGTGCCGGCGCCTCGGGTACCATCGGCGTGCAGCATATCGTCGACAGCAGGCCTGATGGGCATACGCTGGGCTTCATCTGGAACACGCCGCTGACGGCGGCCCCTCACACGCTCGGCGCGCGCTACACGGCGGACAGCTTCGCGCCGGTCTTTTCGGTGGGCTACTCGGCCTATGCGCTCTGCGCCCTGCCGAATTTTCCCGCCAATTCGCTGCGCGAGATGATCACCCTCGTCCGCGAAAACCCCAACCAATACACCTGGGGCAATGAGGGGCTGGGGGGTGCCATGCATCTGGGCGTGGAGCGCATCCTGCGCCGGCTGAACATGCAGATGACGACGGTGCCGTTCCAGGGCGCGGGGCAGACGCTGCCGGCGTTCCTGGGGGGGCATATCACCTTCTATGGCGGTTCGGTGGTGGGGGTGATCGGCGCGGCGCGGGCTGGCCAGGCGAAGTGCCTGATGCTGACCACGGCGGAGGATCACCCCGTCATGACCCAGGGCTCGGGCCTGGCCAGCCTCGGGCTGTCGGACCACGCCATCACCATCTGGTGGGGGCTGATCGCGCCCAATGGCATTCCGGCCGACCGCATGGCGCGGCTCAGCGAGGCCTTCCTGGCCGCCGCCCGCACGCCGCGTTTTCGCGCGCTGGTGGAGGATCAGGGTGCGACCTATGCGCTGCGCGTCGGCGCCGAGATGGGCGAAGACACGCGGCGCGAATACGAGGCGCTGGGGGCGGTGGCGCGCGAATTGGGTCTGGCCCGCACGCCGCGGTAGGGGCCCGCGTCCCGCCCCGCCCGGGCAGGGGCGGCGCCCTTGGCTCTCAGCCGATGCGGTGTTGGGCTGAGGGCGTCAGATCCGCTGGTGCAGCGCGCAGATCAGGGTGAAGAGGCGGCGCGCGGTCTCATGGTCCAGTGTCACCCGGCCCTCGAGGCGGCTGATCAGCAGTTCCGCGCCCTCGTTGTGCAGGCCGCGGCGGCCCATGTCGATGGCCTGGATCCTGGCCTCGCCATCGCCCGAGACCACGGCCAGCTCATGGCTTTCCACCACCATGATGTAGTCCTTGATCAGCCGCCGGAACGGGCCGAGGGCCAGGATGATGGCCTTGAGCGGCTGGTCCGCCGCGTCGCGGATCTCGAAGGCGAGGCGACCGTCGCGAAGGGTCAGGGTCAGCGAGAAGGGACCATCGCCGAGGTCCGCCGGGTCGAAGCGGTTTTCCTTCAGGATATCGGCCACGGCCTGGCGCCGGTCGGCCTCAGCATAGGCGCTTTGCGGCGGCGGTGCCTCGGGCAGGTCGATGCGGATCAGGCGGCGGTCGGGCACGGGTCTATGGCTTGTCGGGGTAGAGGTTGGGCAGGTGCTCATTGCCGGTGAAGCCCAGGCGGCAGAGAAGGCCCACCACGGCGCCCTTCACGGGGCGCAACAGCAACGTGCAGGCGATGGTGAAGAGTGGCAGCCAGAGCGCCATGTGCACCCACATCGGCGGCTGGAAGGCGCGTTCGACCCAGAAGACCGGCGGCAGCAGGACGTGGCCGGCCAGCAGGATGACGAAATAGGGGGCGGCGTCATCGGGGCGCAGCTTGCCGAGCGGGGTGTGGCAGACCTCGCATTCCGGCACCAGGCCGAGATAGCTGCGGAACACCCGGCCCTGGCCGCAGACCGGGCAGCGGTTGGTGGCGCCGCGGCGCAAGGCCTGCCAGAATTCCGGGCGCGGATAGGGCAGGGCCGGTTCTGCGCGGGAGGGTTCCCAGCTTTCGAGCGGGGGCGTGATGGGCGCCGCCGGGGGCGTCAGTGCCGCCGAGGGCGTCAGGGGTGCCGCGTCTGCGGGCATGATTGGGGCGTTCCGAAGTTTTGTGCGATGCAGCAATACAACGCCTCGCCGGAAAAACTGTCCAGCAAAACCGCCTTGCGTGCAAGACAATGCAGCAGCAAGCTGGGGGAATGGTCGAACGCATCCTGATGATCAACCCCAATTCCTCGCTCTCCTGCACCGCGGGCATGGCGGAGGCGCTGGCGGGTTTTGCCGCCCCCGGGCTGCCGCGAATCGAGGTGACCAGGCTGGTGGATGGCCCGCCGGCCATCGTGACATGGCGCGACTGGTTTGCGGTGGCCGAGCCGCTGGCGCGCATGATCGAGGCCGAGCCGGCCGCGGCCTATGTCATCGGTTGCGTCAGCGACCCGGGGCTCGATCTGGCGCGGATGGTCACCCAGGCACCGGTTTTCGGCATGCTGCGCTCCGCGGTGACGGCGGCGCTGAACCGGGCGGATCGTTTCGGGATGATCGGATTTACCGATTTGTCGCGGCCGCGGCAGCAGAAGTGTTTTCAGGCGCTGGGGGTGGAGTCGCGGCTGGCGGGGTGGATTCCGCTGAACCTCGACATGGAGCGGTTGACCGACCCGGTGGCGCCGCGGGCGAAGATTTGCGCAACCGCGAAGGCGCTGGTGGCCGAGGGCGCGCAGGTGGTGATCCTGGGCTGTGCGGGCATGGCCGGGCACCGGGCGGCGGCCGAGGATGCGGCGGGGGTGCCGGTGATCGAGCCGGCGCAGGCGGCGGCGGCGGCGGCCATCGCGGCCGTGCTGGCCGGGCGCGAGATGGCGGGGCTGCGGCTGGCGGCGGAGTAGAGCGGCATCGAAGTCTCCGGGCGCGCGGCCATTGCTGGCCGCGCCCCAGAAATTCATCGGATGACGATCTCAACCCGGCGGTTCTGCGGCTCGCGCACATTGTCGCCGGTCTGCACCAGCGGCCGCGTCTCGCCGAAGGCCTGGATCACCATCTCCGCGCGCGGCACGCCGCGGCGGGTCAGTTCGGTCGCCACCGCCTCTGCCCGGCGCATCGACAGCGCCTGGTTGTAGGTTGTCGAGCCCGAGGTATCGGCGTGGCCAGAGACCTCAATGCGGGTCGAGCGAACCTGTGTGCGCGCGCTGGCCGCATCGGCGATGATCTGCCGCGCGCGGTCCGTCAGGTCCGAGCGGTTCCAGTCGAAGAAGACGAGGTAGGTGCGGGCGATCTGCTGCTGCACCGGCTGCGGCACGGCAGCCGCCACTGGCACCGGCCGCGGCCGGTTGAAGGCGTAGCGCAGGCCCAGCATGGCGGATTGGTTCACGCTGCCCGGGTTCTCGCGGAAGGCCGCCAGGCCCACCCCATTCGCCGGGCGGTTGTAGCTGGTGTTATCCGTGCCGGGCGACCACTGGTAGCGGTAATCCAGCGTGGCCGAGAGGCCGGGGACGTAGCTGTCGAGCGGGAAGGCCAGGCCGGCAATGCCCTGGACCGCCACGCGGCCGAGCGTCTGGTCGATGCGCGAGAAGCCGGCCGGCCCGACGAGGCCGCCGACGCGGTTGTAATCGGTCCAGTTGTAGCCGACGCCCACACCCAGATAGGGCACCACGAAGCGCGGGCTGACGCCCAACCCCGTCAGGTCGAAATCATACAAGGCGTTGCCCATGATGGCGAATTGCCGGACCGAGCCGCTGGCCGAGCGATTGGCCGTGGCACCGATGCTGGGATTGGCGAACCCCGCGACCTCGTTGTTCCGGGCGATGCCCTCGAGCTCGGCCCGGATGCCGTTGCCGAAGCCCCAACCGATGCTGGCCGCACCGGCGATACCCCACTCATAGGCCAGCTCACGCGAGCCGGCGCCGAAGGCTGTGTTGGTGAAGGTATTGTGCTGGCGCGAATTGGCGCCGACCGCGCCGCCGATATACAGCCCGGTGATGGGCTGGGCCATGGCGGGCAGGGCGAGGCCGGCCAGGGCGGCAGCGGCGAGGATGGGGCGGGTGAGGGTCATAAACATTCTCCGGTGGCTTCGGGGGCACAACGGAGTTCGGGTTGCGGGGTTTCAGGAGATTTTCTTCATGCGTGGAAGCGTGGCGGGAAAGCCACATCTCGCCCTTGCGTCGGCGGCGGCGATCGCGGTGGTGCTGGCGGGGCGGGAGTTTTCCGCCCTGGCGCGCGCAGCGGAATAAACTGGCGCGCAGCGGAATGACCTGGCGCGGGCCGCGGATCAATCTCTCACCCCGGCGGGGTGGAGCGGTTGAAGAGCAGGGCGCCACGGGCATGGGCCTGTGTCTCGGTGCAGGCGGCGCCTGTCGGCAGGGCGGGGGCGCTGGCCGCGATGTCGGCCAGGCTGCCATTTTCTGGCACGCGAGGATGGGCGACGCAGGCGGCACCCATCGCTGTCCAGCCGGCCTCGAAGGCATGCGCCGGGTCGTTCCCCGGGGCCTGGATGCCGATGCGGTCGTAGATGTCGATCTGCATGCCGTTGCGCGTCCAGGCGCGCTCCGGCCCCGTGTAGGCGGCGCGGATGAGGTTGACGCAGGCGGCGTGGAAGGGCGCCAGCGAGACCTCGCCATCGGGCGAGCGGGCCCAGGGGCGGTAGCCCATGCGGATGCACTTGCCGGTGGCGCCGGCGGTGCAGGTCAGGCCGATGCCGCCGCCTTCCGCCGGGTAGGGGATGGCCAGGGCGCGGCCATCGGGGTCGGGCAGGCAATGGTTGCGGCGGCTGCCATCGGGCGCCTCGGAGGTGAGGGTGAAGAGCCAGACATCGGGCTGGCCGGCATCGCGCTCGGCGCTGTCGATGCGCAGGGCGAGCGGCTGGCCGGCCAGGGTGAGGTTGAGGGTGGCGCCTTGCAGATCGGCGCCGCGCAGGCTGCGGCCATCGGAAAGGGTGGCGCGAAAGTCGCCCCCCTCGGCGCCGAAGGCGACCAGGCTGGGGGATGCTTGGGCGACGGCGGTGCCGGCCAGCAGGGCGAGGGCTGCGAGGGCGCGCATGGGCGTGGTCCTTCGAAGAGGTGGCGGGGGCGGGCGCGCCGCCCCCAGGTGGATCAATGCGCCAGGCTGTTGAGGGTGGCGCCGCCGGGCAGGGTGATGCCCTGGAGGAGGATGGTGGCGGCGGCGTCGGTGGTGCCGTTGAGGGTGATGCCGTTGCGGTTGTAGGCGTTCAGCGAGACGCCGTTCATGATCGATCCGTTGAGGCTGAGGCCATTTACGCTGATGCCATTCAGGCTCAGGCCGTTGAGGCTGATGCCGTTGGAGTAGGTCCTGCCATGGGCCTGGCCGTCGCGGCTGGTACCGTTGGTGGAGAGCCTCTCCTGCACCTGGCCGTCCAAGGTGGCGCCGTTCAGGATGGATTTCGCCTGCACCTGGCCGTCCAAGGTGGTGCCGTTCAGGATGAATTTCGCCTGCACCCGCCCATCCAGGCTGGTGCCGTTGCGGTTGTAGGCGGCCTGCGCCTGGCCACCCGCCAGCAGGGTGGCGAGGGCGGCGGCGGCGATGAAGGTCTTGCGCATGGAATGTCTCCTGTTTCTCCGGCCGGTCCATCCGGCCTGGTGAGAGGAGATTGCGCAAAACCCTGCCCCGCGCGCAGCCGCGCCAGCGGGCGGCGTGAGGCGCATCATGGCGCCTCATCGCGCATCGGACCGATGCGCGATCGCAGCGTCAGTCCAGCCCGAACATCCGCCTGAGCGCCCGGCGCACCGCGCGCGCCGCCATCACGTCATCCGGCCCCACCGCCTCCAGCGCCGCCTGGGCGCGGGCGGCGGGGGCGCGCAGCATGTGGTCGAAGCCGCCATCGGGGCGCGGCGCGCCCACCACCGGCTGCAGCAGCGCCAGCAGGGTGGCGGGGGCGAGATCGGCCAGCGGCGCGCGGGGGTCGGCGCCCTCCGGCGCGCGGGCGGCGTTTTCGCGGGCGAGGACGGCGCGCACGCCCTCCAGCCCGCCCAGGCCCGCATAGGTGTCGGCGTCGCCGACGCGAAAGAACAGCATGGGCACGCAGCCCGGCGTGCCGGTGGCGTCGCCCGCGGCGGAGAGCGACAGCCCCTCCATCATGATCTGGTCATAGGCGAAGACGCCGTTGAACAGCATGGCGCAGATCCGGTCATTGGCCGGCGCCTGCTCCCAGAAGCATTGCATGCGGCCGACGCCGGCGAAGGCCGGGCCCTCGCCCCAGAAGCGGCCTTCGGTGAAGCGGCAGCGCATGCCGTCCTCCTCGGCCCAGAAATACAGCGAATTCAGCGCGATGGTGCCGCGGTTGCGGACGGATTGCATGAAGCCGACCCAGAGGCCGAGATAGGGTTCCTCCAGCACCGGCTGGCGGGCGATTTTCAGGCCGGTGACGCGGAAACCCGCGCTCGGCGGGGGCAGGGGCGCGTGCGGCGGGGCGCTGGGCGCCATGCCCAGCCGGGCGGCGAAATCCGTGGGCGCGCGGTCCCAATCTGCCCGCGAAAACCCCTCGATGCCGCGGCCCAGGATGGCGCTGAGCTGGGCCAGGGAATGATCCCCCGGGCGCAGCGCGCCGGAGAGCCAGCGGGCGATGACCGACTTGTCCATGCCCAGCGCCTGGGCGACCTGCGCGCGAGAAAGATTGGCGCGGCCCATGGCGAGTTTCAGCTTGTCGGAAAAACCCTCGATGTCGGTGCCGCGCGCCATGCCCATCCCTGCCGGTCCTACTGGAGTATGGGGGTGAGGGCGCGGGCTGACCAGCGCGGTAATATGACAAAATTCCTTGACATCCTGTGGTATATTTACCTATTTTGGTTGCCGGACTTCTGGAGCCCCGCCCATGCGCAACCCCTACCGCTTCTTCCGCGTCACACCCCCCGGCATCACCGCCCGCCTGACCACCCCCGTCGCCTGGCGGCCGATGACCGACGAGGAATGGGAGGCGATCATGCATTTCATGGTCTTCGTGCATCCCGGCCCGGGGCGGCAGACCATCATCGGCGCGCGGCGCTCGCTCGACGCCTGTTTCCACGCCGCCTGCCACCCCGGCCCCTGGCACAAGCTGCCGGCGGTCCATGGCAAGCCCGACACCATCCACCGCCTGTTCCGGCGCTGGACCCATGCGGGCTTGTGGAAAATGATGCTGAAATTCGTGGCGAAGGAGCGGCCGGGGCTGCAGGCCATCCAGTACTGGGTCTGCCGCGCCTTTCGCCGCGCCTGGCGCCGCCAGGGCCTGGCCGGGGTGGTGCTGGCGCGCCGGCTGGGCATGGATTCGGCGCTTCGCGCGCCGAGCTGGTATCTGCCCGACCCTGATTTGTCCGTATTCCTGCGTAAACGGTTGATTGACCCCATCGCCGATACGCTGTTCGACCGGCCGATGGCGGAAATCCGCAGTCACATCACGCTGTGGAAGCGGCTTTACCGGTTGGTGATCGGGCGAAAATCCATCGCGCGGTGGATGGCGCCGGCGTGATGGGGGGACAGCGGCCTGCAAATCTGTCATGGCAAGGGTCGGAATTGAGTGCTACTTCGAAACGTCGCATTGCGTTGCAACAAAAATTACCAAGGTTGAGCACATGGAATCGCACCTCGCAGGGCAGGGCGCCCTGGTCACCGGCAGCACCTCGGGCATCGGCCTCGGGATTGCCCGGATTTTCGCCGCCTCCGGGGCGCGCGTGATGCTGAACGGCTTCGGCAAGCCGGAGGAGATCGCCGCCGCGCGGGCCGAAATTGGCGCGCTGATGGGCGTGGCGGAGGCGCCGTATTCGGCGGCCGACATGTCGAAGCCCGCCGAGATCCGGGCCATGGTGGCGGAGGCCGAGGCGAGCCTGGGTTCGCTGGATATCCTGGTGAACAATGCCGGCATCCAGTTCGTCTCCCCGGTGCAGGATTTCCCGGATGAGAAGTGGGACGCGATCATCGCGATCAACATGAGCTCGAACTTCCACGCCATCAAAGCCGCGCTGCCGGCGATGCTGGCCCGGGGGCGGGGGCGGATCATCAACGTCGCCTCGGCGCATGGGCTGGTCGCGAGCCCCTATAAATCCGCCTATGTCGCGGCCAAGCACGGGGTGGTGGGGATGACGAAGTCCATCGCGCTGGAGGTGGCGCAATCGCCCATCACCTGCAATGCGATCTGCCCCGGCTTCGTCCGCACCCCGCTCGCCGAGGCGCAGGTGGCGCCGCTGGCCGCAAAATTCGGCATCAGCGAGGAGGCGGCGCTGCGCGACCATCTGCTGGAAAAGCAGCCATCCAAGCGATGGATCGAGGTGGAGGATGTGGCACGCATGGCGCTCTACCTGGTCGGCCCCGGCTCGGGTTCGGTGAATGGCGCGGCACTTTCCATCGACGGGGGCTGGTTGGCCGCCTGATGGACAGCACGACACAAAATCTCCCCTCGCCGATCTCCCAGACCCGGGAAAGCCGCAAGATCAACCTGGCGTTGCAGGGCGGCGGCACCCATGGCGCCTTCACCTGGGGCGTGCTGGAGCGGCTGCTGGACGAGGATTGGCTGGATTTCGACGGCATGTCCGGCACCTCGGCCGGGGCCATCAACGCGGCGATTTTCGCGCTCGGCCTGAGCGAGGGCGGGCGGCCTGGTGCGCGGGTGGCGATGGAGAAATTCTGGCGCAGCCTGGGTGCGAGCTTCGCGATGAGCCCGATGAAGGCGAGCCCGATCGAGAAGGCGATATGGGGCTACGACCTCAGCTACTCCATGGCCTGGAACGCCTTCGAGGCGCTGACCCGGGTGGCCTCGCCCTACCAGCTCAACCCCTTCCCGATGGAGTTCAACCCGCTGCGCCGGGCGTTGCAGAACTCCCTCGACCTGAAGAAGCTGCGGGAAGACAAGTCGGCGATGCGGCTGTTCATCTCGGCCACCAATGTCCGCACCGGCAAGCCCAAGGTGTTCCGGCGCGAGGAGTTGACGGTGGACGCGCTGCTGGCCTCGGCCTGCCTGCCCAATGTGTTCAAGGCTGTGGAGATCGACGGCGAGGCGTATTGGGATGGCGGCTATCTCGGCAACCCCGCACTGTGGCCGCTGTATCACGAGCGCTCTGCCGCCGACATCATCCTGGTGCAGCTCAACCCGCTGTTCCGGGCGGAGATTCCGACGACGGTATCGGACATCATGAACCGGCTGAACGAGATCAGCTTCAACGCCTCGCTGATGTCCGAGATGCGCGCGATCGACTTCGTGCAAAGGCTGCTGGAAGGCGGGCGGCTGGAGCAGCCGCGCTACCGCCGGCTGTTCCTGCACAGCATCGAGGATGAGCCGCGGATGCGGGCGTTCAAGCTCAGCACCAAGTTCAATGGGGACTGGGATTTCCTGCAGACGCTGCGCCAGTATGGGCATGAGGCGGCGGACCAGTTCCTGACCCACTCGGCACCGCGCATCGGGCGGGAGAGCACGCTTGATATCCAGCGCTATCTTTGACGGCGGTTTCTGGGAGGGGCTGTGCCCCTTCCAGGCCGACCTCGCCAAGGGCCGAGAGGCCCCTGGAACCCGGGGGAAAGCCCATGGTCCAGGGGCGGCTCGCCCCTGGCTGGAGGGTCTGGGAGGGCAGCGCCCTGCCGGTGTCCGACCATGATCCTGGGCCTGGGCAGCGATGTCGTCGACATCCGCCGTGTCGCCGAGGTGATCGAGCGCCACGGCGCCCGTTTTCTCGAGCGTGTCTTCACCGCGGAAGAACGCCGCAAGGCCGAGCGCCGCACCGAGAAGATCCGCGTCGCCACCTACGCCAAGCGTTTTGCCGCCAAGGAGGCTGCCTCCAAGGCGCTCGGCACCGGCTTCCGGGCGGGGGTATTCTGGCGTGATCTCGGTGTGGTCAACCTGCCCAGCGGCCAGCCCACCATGGCGATGACCGGCGGTGCCGCGGCCCGCCTGGCCTCCCTGGTGCCGGCCGGCATGGTGGCCGATGTGGCGCTGACCATGACCGACGAGTTCCCCTATGCCCAGGCCATGGTCATCATCTCGGCGAGGCCGGCGTAGGGATGGGGGCCGTGAGCGGATGGCCCCGCTTCCTTGACTTTGCGGGGTCCCATGCGCTTCATCCGGCCGAAATCACCCCTCGCCGGACAAGCCGCACCAATGAGCCAATCGATGACCAAGAAGAAGGGCGGATGGGGCGAGAGCATCCGCACCATCATCTATGCCGGGCTGATCGCCATCGGTATCCGCACCATCGCCTTCGAGCCCTTCAACATCCCCTCGGGTTCGATGATCCCCACCCTGCTGGTGGGGGATTATCTCTTCGTGTCGAAGTTCTCCTACGGCTATTCGCGCCACTCCATGCCGTTCTCGCCCAACCTGTTCCAGGGGCGGATCTGGGGTGCGGTGCCGGCGCGCGGTGATGTGGCGGTCTTCAAGCTGCCGCGCGACACGACGCAGGACTACATCAAGCGCATCATCGGCCTGCCGGGCGACCGCATCCAGGTCATCCGCGGCGTGCTGCACATCAATGGTGCCGCGGTGGGGCGCGAGGCGATGGGGCCTTATATCGCCGAGGGCGATGGCCCGCGCCTGACGGTGCGCCTCTATCGCGAGAGCCTGCCCGGCGGGCGGGTGCACTCCATCATCGAGCAGACCGATGACGGCCCGCTGGACAACACCGACGTCTTCGTCGTCCCCGTCAATCACGTCTTCGCCATGGGCGACAACCGGGACAATTCGCTCGACAGCCGGGTGCAGTCGGCGGTGGGCTTCGTGCCGATCGAGAATCTGGTCGGCCGTGCCGAGTTCATCTTCTTCTCGGTCGATGGATCGAGCCCGATCTGGCAGGTCTGGAACTGGCCCTTCGCGATCCGCTGGAGCCGGCTCTTCAGCGCGGTGCGCTGAGGTGTCGGCGCCGATCGCGGCACGGCTTGGGCATCAATTCGCCGATGCCGGCCTGCTGGAGACGGCGCTGACCCATCGCTCGGCTGCCAGCGGCACGGCCAGCAATGAGCGGCTTGAATTCCTGGGCGACCGTGTGCTGGGCCTGTGCATCGCGGAATGGCTCAGTGAGCGCTACCCGCATGAGCGGGAGGGCGACCTGGGCAAGCGCCTTGCCGCCCTGGTGGCGCGCGAGGCGCTGGCGCCGATCGCCGAGGCCATGGGCCTCGCGAACGCCGTGCGCGTCCCCCCGGCCGAGAGCCGCAGCGGCTTGCGCGAGCGCGCCAATGTCCTGGCCGATGCGCTGGAGGCGCTGCTCGGCGCCCTCTACCTCGATGGCGGGTTGCCGGCAGCCCGCGCGGTGATCCGCCGCGAATGGGCGGGCCTGATGGAAGCAACCGCCCAACCGCCGATGTCGGCCAAGACCAGGCTGCAGGAACTCACCCTGGGCCGCGGCGCGGGGCTGCCCGAATACAGCGCCGTCTCCACCACCGGCCCGGCCCATGCGCCGCTCTTCGTGGTGCGGGTGAGGGCGCTGGGGCGCGAGGCGGAGGGCATGGGCGAGAGCAAGCGGGTGGCGGAAACCGCGGCGGCAGAGAACTGGTTCTCAGGTTTATAGTCTCATAATAAGATAAAAGTCCAAAGAAGGCAAGCCTTTCGATGGTGTCGCCTACGGAAAACCCTTCCCGCCCCCGCGCTTTGCCGTAGAAGGGCGGGATATGACAGACACGCGCTGCGCCCTCATCGCCATCATCGGCGCCCCGAATGCGGGGAAATCCACCCTGGTGAACCAGGCCTCCGGCACCAAGGTCACAATCGTCTCACCCAAGCCGCAGACCACGCGCTTTCGCATCCGCGCGGTGGTGATGCGGCCGCCGGCGCAGCTCATCCTGGTCGATACGCCGGGCATCTTCGCGCCCAAGCGCCGGCTTGACCGCGCGATGGTGGCCGCCGCCTGGGGGGGCGCGAAGGACGCCGATATTTCCCTCCTGGTGGTCGATGCCAAGGCCGGCATGACCGAATCGGTGCAGGCCATCGTCGAGAAGCTCAAGGGCAGCACGCGGCCGATCTGGCTGGCGCTGAACAAGATCGACCTGATCGACCGTCAGCAATTGCTGCCGCTGACCGCCGCACTGAATGCCGAGCTTGCTTTTGCGGAAACCTTCATGCTCAGCGCCACCAAGGGCGATGGCATCGACCTCATGTTGCAGGCCATTGCGGTGGAGGCCCCCGCCGGCCCCTGGCTCTTCCCCGAGGATGAGCTCTCCGACCTGCCCAACCGAATGCTGGCGGCAGAGATCGTGCGCGAGCACATCCTGCGCCTCACCCATGACGAGGTGCCGCACCACGCGACGGTGGAGACCGAGAGCTGGAAGGAACACCAGGACGGCTCGGCCCGGGTGGACCTCACCATCTATGTCTCGCGCCCCACCCAGAAGGCGATCCTGATCGGCGAGGGTGGTAGCAAAATCAAGGATATCGGCCGCCGCGCCCGGCAGGAGCTGAGCCAGCTGCTGGACAAGCCCATCCACCTCTTCCTCAACGTGAAGGACCGGGCGAACTGGGACGATAGCCGCAGCCACATCCGCGCGCTGGGGCTGGAGGATGAGGGCTGAGTTGTTCCGCTATAGGCGCGCGTTGTCCCCACCAATGGCGTTATGCGCATGCAATGGATGGTTCCAATGAAGCGGTTGCATGAATGGCTTCTCGGCCGCGGTAAACAGACGCGCGAGTCGCCCCCACTCGCTCCATCCAATCCCGAGGCGAGTAAACTCGCCGAAAGCCCTTTCGTTCATTATCGCGGCATGGTCGTGACCGAGGATATCATCCGCCGCCACGCCTTGCCCGACCCGCAACCCAGTCCCGGCGTGCTGACCAATTTCCTCGGCGTTCGGGTGCGCCCGGTGGTCCATCCGATGGTGCTCAACGCGCTTGCTGGCACGGTGGAGGCGATCCCGCTGCCGGCCAGCTGGCATGCCGACATCGCCGAATGGGGAGCGGCGCTGCGGGCGGTTGACCTGGCGCGGGGCAGCTTCACCATGCTCGAGCTGGGCTGTGGCTGGGGCTGCTGGATGAACAACATGGGCACCGCCGCCCGCCGCGCCGGGCTTGCCGTCACCGTCATCGGCGTGGAGGGGGATGAGAGCCATCTGCAATTCGCCCACGACGCACTGGCCGATAACGGCTTCACGCCCGGGGAATGGGAACTGCATCGCGGCATCGCGGCCGCGAACGCCGGCCACGCGCTTTTCCCCCGCCAGGGCGCCATTCCCTCCTGGGGACTTGAGCCTGTCTTCGGCGCCAGCGAGGCGCAGCGTGCCGAGGCCCTGGCCGCGGGTTCGCATGATGAATTGCCGATGCTCGCCCTGGCCGATATCATCAGCGACCGGCGGCTCGACCTGCTGCACATCGATATCCAGGGTGGCGAGGCTGATCTGTTGCGCGATGCCGCGGAGGTGCTGCGTGAGAGGGTGGCCTATGTCGTCGTCGGGACCCACACACGGTAGATCGAGGGTCGCATTTTTGATAGCATGCTGGCGAATGGCTGGCGGCTCGAGATCGAACGGCCGGCGATTCTCAACCTCTACCCGCATGGGCCTGAGGTCGGCTGTGACGGCGTGCATGGCTGGCGCAACATGGCGTTGCTGCCGGACTAGTTTTGGATTGGGCGTCGCAGATTTGGCGGCAGCAAGCTTCCATCGAAGGTGCAGGAAACTGAGTTTCCTGCCGGGGTGCTCGAGGGGCAGCGCCCCTCGATCTGCGTCGAGCACCGCCTCATGGTAACCGAATGGGAAGGCCCCGCAGTCGTCATCGGCGCCCGTCCCCATGGCGAAACGGGCGTCGTTGTCACCCTGCTGACCGAGGCGCTGGGCCGCCACCCCGGCATGGCGCGGGGCGGCCAGTCCCGCGCCCAGGCCTCGCTCTGGCAGCCCGGCAATCTTGTCGAGGCGCGCTGGGTCGCCCGGCTTTCCGACCAGCTCGGCGCCGTGACCGGCGAGATGGTCCATGCCGCGGCCGCGCTGGCCATGGATGACGCGCTGGCCCTGGCAGTGCTGACCGCCGCCTGCGCCGTGGCCGAGGGCGCGCTGCCCGAGCGCCAGCCCCATCCGCAGGCCTTCCATGGCCTGGTGCGCCTCGTGGTGGCCCTGGCGCGCGACCCCCATCGCGGGGTGGAGGCGTTGATCCGCTGGGAGGCGACTTTGCTGGCCGAGCTCGGCTACGGTCTTGATCTCTCCGCCTGTGCCGCGACCGGGGTGACCGAGGATCTGGCCTGGGTTTCGCCGCGCACCGGCCGCGCGGTCAGCGCCGAGGCGGGGCAACCCTATGCCGACCGGCTGCTGCCGCTGCCCGCGCTGTTGCTGGACGAGGCGCCGGCCGGACCCGTGCAATGGCGCGACGGGCTGCGCCTGACCGCGCATTTTCTGGAACGCGATGCCTTTGGCCATTTGCACCGCCCGCTGCCGGCGGCGCGCCACCTTCTGGGCGAGCGGGTGGCCGCCATGGTCTGAAGCCGGGGCAGGGGGTCTTTCCTTCGTTCACCTTCTGCCCACATCCTATGGGTTACCCTGCGGGCTGGCCGGTGATTCGGCGGCCCGCGCCAACCCGTGGCCGCCCAATCACCCCTTTCATCGGGGGCCACGAACGAGGATGCCAAGCAGCATGTCGATCATTCAGGGCCGCGATCCGGTCGAAATCTACAACAACTCTCTCGTGCCCATGGTCGTGGAGCAGAGTGCACGCGGCGAACGCGCCTATGACATCTATTCGCGCCTGCTGAAGGAGCGGATCATCTTTCTGACCGGGCCGATCTTCGACCAGGTGGCATCGCTGATCTGCGCCCAGCTGCTGTTTCTGGAGAGCGAGAACCCCAACAAGGATATTTCGTTCTACATCAATTCTCCTGGTGGTGTCGTGACCGCGGGCCTCGCGATGTATGACACGATGCAATACATCCGCTCGCCGGTCTCCACCGTATGCGTGGGCATGGCCGCCTCGGCCGGCTCGCTGCTGCTGATGGCGGGCGAGAAGGGCAAGCGCTACGCGCTGCCCAACAGCCAGGTGATGATCCACCAGCCCTCCGGCGGCGCCCAGGGCCAGGCCACGGATATCGAGATCCAGGCCCGCGAGATCCTCAAGACCCGCGCCCGGCTGAACCAGATCTACTCCAACCACACCGGCCAGCCGGTCGAGGAGATCGAGAAGAAGATGGAGCGCGACACCTACCTCTCCGCCGAGGAAGCCCGCGATTTCGGCCTGATCGACCATGTTGTCGACAAGCGGCCGCTGACCGGCGCCGAAGCGGCGAAGACCTGAATTGCAGCGTCCTGCGTACCGAATTGAGACGAATCTTCCCCCCGGCCTCCGCCGGGGCTACAATCTGATGACGCTGACCCCCGCCGCCCTGGCGGGCCGGGCTAGCGAGGAGCAAGCATGAGCAAGTCTTCCGGCGATTCCAAGAACACGCTGTATTGTTCCTTCTGCGGCAAGTCGCAGCACGAGGTTCGCAAGCTGATCGCTGGCCCGACAGTGTTCATCTGTGATGAATGCGTCGAACTCTGCATGGATATCATCCGTGAAGAGCACAAGACCACGCTGGTCAAGAGCCGCGATGGCGTCCCTACACCGCGCGAGATCTGCAAGGTGCTGGATGATTACGTGATCGGGCAGGAGCACGCGAAGAAGGTTCTCGCGGTTGCGGTGCACAATCACTACAAGCGGCTGGCGGCCCAGGCGAAGAACAACGAGATCGAGATCGCCAAGTCCAACATCATGCTGCTGGGGCCCACCGGCTCGGGCAAGACTTTGCTGGCCCAGACGCTCGCGCGCATTCTCGATGTGCCCTTCACCATGGCCGATGCCACGACCCTGACCGAGGCCGGCTATGTGGGCGAGGATGTCGAGAACATCATCCTCAAGCTGCTGCAGGCCGCGGATTACAATGTCGAGCGGGCGCAGCGCGGCATCGTCTACATCGACGAAGTCGACAAGATTTCCCGCAAATCCGACAATCCGAGCATCACGCGTGATGTCTCCGGCGAGGGTGTGCAGCAGGCCCTGCTGAAGATCATGGAAGGCACTGTGGCTTCGGTGCCGCCGCAGGGCGGCCGCAAGCATCCCCAACAGGAATTCCTGCAGGTCGACACGACGAACATCCTGTTCATCGTGGGCGGCGCCTTCGCGGGGCTGGAACGCATCATCGGCCAGCGCGGCAAGGGTTCGGGCATCGGCTTCGGCGCCGATGTGAAGAGCCCCGATGACCGCCGCGCCGGCGCGGTGCTGCGCGAGGTCGAGCCCGAGGATCTGTTGAAATTCGGCCTCATCCCCGAATTCATCGGCCGCTTGCCGGTGATCGCCACGCTGGAGGACCTCGACGAGAAGGCTCTCATCGAGATCCTGACCAAGCCGAAGAACGCGCTGATCAAGCAGTATCAGCGCCTCTTCGAGATGGAAGGTGCCAAGCTCACCTTCACCGAGGATGCGCTGAAGGCGGTCGCCAATCGCGCCATCCAACGCAAGACCGGCGCGCGCGGGCTGCGCTCGATCATGGAGAGCATCCTGCTGCTGACCATGTTCGACCTGCCAGGGCGCGACGATGTGGATGAGGTCGTGGTCAATGGCGAGGTGGCCGAGGGGCGCGGCCAGCCGCTCTTCATCTATGGCGAACGCAGCCAGGAACAGGCCTCGGCGTGACGCTGCCCCCGGGCTTGCCCGTGGCGCCTGACAACAACCCGCTCCCTTGTTCACGAGTCACTTGTGAAGGGGGGGGCGGGTCCCCAATTGCCCCTGCATCATGGCGCCTGGCCTCGTGCCGCTCCCGGGCGAAGCGCGCGCCGACTGTCCCTAGTGAGGTCACATGACGGAATTCAAAAGCGGCGATCTGCTTCCCGTGCTGCCGCTGCGCGATATCGTGGTTTTCCCGCACATGATCGTGCCGCTCTTCGTGGGGCGCGACAAATCCGTGCGCGCCCTCGAAGCCGTGATGCGCGATGACAAGCAGATCCTGCTGGTCGCCCAGAAGAACGCGGCCCAGGACGATCCCGGCGCCGAGGATCTCTACAAGATCGGCACGGTGTCCACGGTGCTGCAACTGCTCAAGCTGCCCGATGGCACGGTGAAGGTGCTGGTCGAGGGCAGCCGCCGCGCGAAGATCGCCAGCTTCAAGGAGACCGAGAACTATTTCGAGGCCTTCGCCGAACTGCTGCCCGAGGAAGCCGGCGAGCCCAAGGAAACCGAGGCGCTGGCCCGCACCGTGGTCTCCCAGTTCGAGAGCTACATCAAGCTCAACAAGAAGATCGCGCCCGAGGTGCTGGTCTCGGTCAACCAGATCGATGACCCGGCCAAACTTGCGGACACGGTGGCCTGCCACCTGTCCATAAAAATCCCCGAGAAGCAGGAACTGCTGGAAATCACCGGCGTCAGCCCGCGGCTCGAACGCGTCTTCCAGCACATGGAAGGCGAGATCGGCGTGCTGCAGGTCGAGAAGAAGATCCGGAACCGCGTGAAGCGGCAGATGGAGAAGACCCAGCGCGAGTACTACCTGAACGAGCAGCTGAAGGCGATCCAGAAGGAGTTGGGCGAAGGCGAGGAGGGCCGCGACGAGGCCGCCGAGCTGGAAGCCAAGATCCGCGAGACCAAGCTCAGCAAGGAAGCGCGCGAGAAGGCCATGGCGGAGCTGAAGAAGCTGCGCAGCATGAGCCCTATGTCGGCCGAAGCCACCGTCGTGCGCAACTATCTCGACTGGATGCTGAGCATTCCCTGGAAGAAGAAGTCCAAGGTGAAGAACGACGTCGTCGCGGCCGAAGCCGTGCTCGATGCCGATCATTATGGGCTGGAGAAGGTGAAGGAGCGCATCACCGAGTATCTGGCGGTGCAAAGCCGCTCGCCGAAGATCCGTGGCCCCATCCTCTGCCTGGTCGGCCCGCCTGGCGTGGGCAAGACCAGCCTGGGCAAGTCGATCGCTAAGGCCACGGGCCGCAACTTCGTTCGCATGTCGCTGGGCGGCGTGCGCGATGAGGCCGAGGTGCGCGGCCACCGCCGGACCTATATTGGCTCGATGCCCGGCAAGGTCATCCAGGGCATGAAGAAGGCGAAGACCTCGAACCCGCTCTTCCTGCTCGATGAGATCGACAAGCTCGGCGCGGATTGGCGCGGTGACCCGTCGAGCGCGCTGCTGGAGGTACTGGACCCCGAACAGAACTCGACCTTCGCTGACCACTATCTGGAGGTCGACTACGATCTGTCGGACGTCATGTTCGTCACCACGGCCAACAGCCTGCGCATGCCCCAGCCTCTGCTGGACCGCATGGAGATCATCCGCATCCCCGGCTACACCGAGGACGAGAAGGTCGAGATCGCCAAGCGCCACCTCATGCCCAAGGTGAGCGAGGCCAATGGCCTCAAACCCACCGAATGGTCGGTGGCCGATGACGTGCTGCGCGAGCTGGTCCGCACCTACACCCGCGAAGCCGGCGTCCGCAGCCTGGAGCGTGAGATCGGCGGCCTGGCCCGCAAGGCGGTCAAGGAGATCGTGACCCAGAAGACCAAGAAGGTCGTGATCAACAAGAAGAACATGGCGAAGTATGCCGGTGTTCCGAAATTCCGCTTTGGTGAGGCGGAGAGCGAGGACATGGTGGGCGTTGTTACCGGCCTGGCCTGGACCGAGGTGGGCGGCGATATCCTGACCATCGAGAGCGTGGTGGTGCCCGGCAAGGGCAACATCAAGCCGACGGGCCAGCTTGGCGACGTGATGAAGGAGAGCGTGTCGGCGGCGCTGAGCTACGTCCGCAGCCGTTCCACCACCTTCGGCATCAAGCCCACGCTGTTCGAGAAGCGGGACATCCACGTCCACGTGCCCGAGGGTGCGACGCCCAAGGACGGCCCCTCGGCCGGCATCGCGATGGCCACCTCCATCGTCTCGGTGCTGACCGGCATCCCGATCCGCCGCGACGTGGCGATGACGGGTGAGATCACGCTGCGTGGCCGTGTGCTGCCCATCGGTGGCCTGAAGGAAAAGCTGCTGGCCGCCCTGCGCGCCGGCATCAAGACCGTCTTCATCCCCAAGGACAATGAAAAGGACCTCGCCGAGATCCCGGACAACGTGAAGAAGGGGCTGAAGATCTTCGCGGTCAGCCATGTCGATGAGGTGATCGCCAAGGCCCTGGTTCGCCCACCCGTCGCCATCGAGTGGGTGGAGCCCGAGGAGGTGGCGGCGGTCGCGCCTTCGGGCGAATCGGTGGCCGTCCGCCCACACTGACCACAGCCTGACGAAACGCGGGGCGCCCCTCGGGGCGCCCTTTTCGTTTGCGCATCGTGTCGCGACTCGGCGGGTCCTGACGAAACGGCCAGAAATGGCGGATTTCCGGGGATAAATCGGGGCGCGGAGTTGACGCCCCAAAACCCATGCACCTAGTGTCGGGCGAGTTTGCGGGGTCGGAATCGGCCGGCCCGCGTCGTTCCCCAGGGGGGTTGGCTATGAACAAACAGGATCTGGTGGCCGTGGTGGCCGAGGCCGGTGACATCTCGAAGGCCAAGGCCGGCGAAGTGGTCGACGCCATCTTCACCGCGGTTGAAGAGACTCTGAAGAAGAAGGGCGGCGAGGTTCGCCTGGTCGGCTTCGGCACCTTCAGCACCTCCAAGCGCAAGGCCGGCAAGGGCCGCAACCCGCGCACCGGTGAGGAGATCAAGATCCCCGCCAGCACCACCGTGCGCTTCAAGGCCGGCAAGGCCCTGAAGGATGCGGTGAACTGAGGCTTCGGCCTCTCGGATCAAGGCCGGCGCCGCAAGGGGCCGGCCTTTTTTGTGCCCGCGACAGGAAGCGCCATGACGCCGCATGAGGCCATCCCCTGGATCGCCTATCCCGCGATGGACGACACCGCGCGCATCGCCGCGGCCCAGGCTTTCGTCGCCAGCATCGCCAATCGCCGCTCGTGCCGCGAGATCGGGCCAGCGCCGGTGCCCCGCGCGGTGATCGAGGCCGCAATCACGGCCGCCGGCACCGCGCCATCGGGCGCCAACCACCAGCCCTGGCACTTCGCCGTCATCACCGAAGCGGCACGCAAACGCGCGATTCGCGAGGCGGCGGAGGAGGAGGAGCGCGTTTTCTATTCCGGCAAGGCGGGCCAGGAATGGCTGGAGGCGCTGGCGCCGCTGGGCACCGATGCCGACAAGGGCTTTCTCGAACGCGCGCCGGCCATCATCGCCATATTCGGCCAGCGCCGCGGCGGCGTGCTGCAGGGCGAAATGCGGCAAAACTACTACGTCACCGAGAGTGTCGGCATCGCCACCGGCTTCCTGCTGCTGGCGCTGCACGCCGCGGGCCTTGCGACGCTGACCCATACCCCCAACCCCATGCGCTTCCTCAACCGCATCTGCGAACGGCCGGCGGATGAGAAGCCGGTGATGATGGTCGTGCTGGGCCATCCCGAGCCGCATGCCTCCATTCCCATCCACGCCATGCGAAAGAAGCCGCTCGAACGGATTTCCAGCTGGCTGTGAAACAGGGTAGGGTGGTTGCACCTGGGGGCGCTTAGCTCAGCCGGTAGAGCGCCTGCTTTACACGCAGGATGTCGGCGGTTCGAACCCGTCAGCGCCCATTTTATTTCCCCCGCCCAAGCCGTGTTTTCGCCCGACCCGCGCTTGACACAATCCAAGCCTCCCATCATACCCCGCCTCCTGGATTGCGGGTGTAGCTCAGTTGGTTAGAGCGCCGGCCTGTCACGCCGGAGGTCGCGGGTTCGAGCCCCGTCACTCGCGCCAGAAATCACCTCCAAGCCCTCCGACATCAGATGAAAATTGGTATTTCCGCCTATGGCGGAAGGCGCGCCATATCGGTATTGTCCGACTACGCTGCACCGCACCACGCGGGGTGGCGGCAAGGAAACGAGGCGCACCGGGCAACCGGCCAAGTGTTTCGTGTTGAGGCCGGGGGGCAGTGACACGCTGATGTTTCGGTGTGGCAAAGCCTCAGGCACAGCGGTTGTGAGGTCGGGGCCATGAATGCCAGCCTGCTTGGTGCGTATTTTCCTGTCCTGGTGTTTATCGGGATAGCGGGTGGCATTGCGCTGGCCATGGTCGGCGGCGCCCTGCTCGTGGCGCGCCAGAAACCCAATCCGGAAAAGCTCTCCGCCTATGAATGCGGCTTCGAGCCCTTCGACGACACGCGCCGGCGCTTCGACGTGCGATTCTACCTCGTCGCCATCCTCTTCATCATCTTTGACCTGGAAGTCGCCTTCCTCTTCCCCTGGGCGGTGACGCTGGGCGAGATCGGCTGGCTGGGCTTCCTCTCGATGATGGGCTTCCTCGGCGTGCTGACCGTCGGGTTCATCTATGAATGGCGCAAGGGGGCGCTTGATTGGGAATGAGCGATCTCGCTTGGAATCGCCAGGCCTTGCCGCCTGGCCCCGAACAGGATGCCGTCATCGGCGGCATCACCGGCGAGATCGAGGACAAGGGCTTCGTCGTCGCCAATCTCGACAAGGTGGTGAACTGGGCCCGCACCGGCTCGCTTTGGCCGATGACCTTTGGCCTCGCCTGCTGCGCGGTGCCGATGATCCACGCCTACATGGCGCGCTACGACCTCGACCGTTTCGGCATCATTCCCCGCGGCTCGCCGCGGCAGTCCGACGTGATGATCGTGGCCGGCACGCTGACCAACAAAATGGCCCCCGCGCTGCGCAAAGTGTACGATCAGATGAGCGAGCCGCGCTGGGTCATCTCCATGGGCAGCTGCGCCAATGGCGGCGGATACTACCACTACAGCTACGCCGTGGTGCGGGGCTGCGATCGAATCGTGCCGGTGGACATCTACGTGCCCGGCTGCCCGCCGACCGCCGAGGCGCTGGTCTATGGCATCATGCAATTGCAGAAGAAGATGCGCCGGACGGGGACCATTCTCCGTGGTTGAGGCGCTTCGCGCGGCGATCCTGGCCGCCATCCCCGGCGCCGTGCTGACCACCGAACGCGGTGGCGCCGAGCTTGTGCTGCACACCGGGCGCGAGGGGCTGTTCGCGCTGATGCTGACCCTTCGCGACACCCCAGGCCTCGAATTCGCCCAGTGCATGGACATATGCGGCGTCGATTGGCCCGAACGGCCGGAGCGCTTCGATATCGTCTACAACCTGCTCAGCCTGACCCTGAACCACCGCCTGCGGGTGGTCGTGCCGGCCAGCGAATCGACCCCGGTGTCCAGCGTCGCCGCGATCTGGCCCAGCGCCACCTGGTTCGAGCGCGAGACATGGGACATGTACGGCGTGGTCTTCGACGGCCTGTCCGACCTCCGGCGCCTGCTGACCGATTACGGTTTTGTCGGCCATCCGTTGCGAAAGGATTTCCCGCTCAGCGGCCATGTCGAACTGCGCTATGACGAGGAGCGCAAGCAGGTGGTTTATGAGCCGGTGAAGCTCACCCAGGATTTTCGCAGTTTCGACTTCCTGAGCCCCTGGGAGGCGATGACGACCTTGCCGGGCGACGAAAAGGTGCATCTCAACCGTCTGCCGCCGCCGGCCCCCGAGGCACCCAAAGCATGAGCATCACCACCACCAACCTCACGCCCAATACGGTGCAGGTCGACAGCCACACCATCAATTTCGGGCCGCAGCACCCGGCGGCGCATGGCGTGCTGCGCCTCATCCTTGAGATGAAGGGCGAAGTCGTCGAGCGCGCCGACCCGCATATCGGACTGCTGCATCGCGGCACCGAAAAGCTGATCGAGTACAAGACCTATCTGCAGGCGCTGCCCTATTTCGACCGGCTCGATTACGTCAGTCCGATGTGCATGGAGCACGCCTTCGCGATCGGCACCGAACGCCTGCTGGGCATCGAGAAGGATATTCCCGAACGCGGGCAATACATCCGTGTGCTGTTCTCCGAGATCACGCGCATCCTGAACCACCTGCTGAACGTGACGACCTATGCGCTGGATTGCGGCGCGATCACGCCGGCGCTGTGGGGCTTCGAGCAGCGCGAGCATCTGCTGGAGATGTATGAGCAGGTCAGCGGCTCGCATTACCACGCGAATTACTTCCGGCCCGGCGGCGTGGCCAAGGATCTGCCCGCGGGCATGGAAGCCCGCATCGCGGGCTGGTGCGAGCAGTTCCCCGCCTTCATCGACAAGCTGGAAGGCCTGCTCACCAACAACCGCATCTTCAAGCAGCGCACCGTCGATATCGGCGTGATGACGGCCGAGCAAGCGATCGAATGGGGCTTTTCCGGCCCCTGCTTGCGCGCCTCGGGCCTGGCCTGGGATTTGCGGCGCAGCCAGCCCTATGACGTCTACGACCGGATGGAGTTCGACGTGCCGGTCGGCCGACATGGCGATTGCTATGACCGCTACCTCGTGCGCATCGCCGAGATGCGGCAGTCGCTGCGCATCATCGACCAGTGCCTGAAGCAGATGACGCCCGGGCCGGTGAAGGTGCTGGACAACAAGATCTCGCCGCCGAAACGCGGCGAGATGAAGCGCTCGATGGAAGCATTGATCCATCACTTCAAGCTCTACACCGAGGGCTACCACGTGCCCGAGGGCGCGACCTATTCGGTGGTCGAGGCGCCCAAGGGCGAGTTCGGCGTCTACCTCGTGGCCGACGGCACGAACAAACCCTATCGCTGCAAGATCCGGGCACCGGGCTACGCCCATCTTCAGGCGATGGAGGTTCTCTCCAAGGGCCACATGCTGGCCGATGCCGTGGCCATCATCGGCAGCCTTGATATCGTGTTCGGAGAAATCGACCGGTGAGTGACGAACCGACGAGCTTTGTGTTTGACGCCGAGGCGGAAGCGGCCATCGCGGAGATTCTGCCCCGCTATCCGGAGGCCAAGAAAGCCTCGGCGGTGATCCCACTGCTGTATCAGGTGCAGTATCAGATGGGCCGGCAGACCGGCAGCGCCTGGGTACCGCGCATCGCCATGGATGTCGTGGCCGAGCGTCTGGGGATGGCGCCGATCCGTGTCTATGAGGTCGCCAGCTTCTATTTCATGTTCAATCTCAAGAAGATGGGCCGTTACCACCTGCAGGTCTGCGGCACCACGCCGTGCTGGCTGCGCGGCTCGGACGAGGTCCTGCGCGCCTGCAAGGATTCGGGCGGGCTGAAGGGCTATGGCGACAGCTCCGCCGATGGGCTGTTCACGCTTTCCGAGGTGGAATGCATGGGCGCCTGCGTGAACGCGCCGATGCTCTGCATCGATGAGGACTACCACGAGGATTTGAACTATGAGCGCACGGTGGCGCTGATCGAGGCGCTGAAGCGTGGCGAGCGGCCGGCCCCCGGCAGCAGCATCGGCCGCCAGACCAGCGCGCCCGAAGGCGGCCCCATCGTGCTGGTGGAGGGCTGAGCCATGGCGCTTTCGGACAAGGACCGCATCTTCACCAACCTCTACGGCACCAAGCCGTGGAACCTGGCCGCCGCCCGCATGCGCGGCGACTGGGACGGCACGGCCGGCATCATTCAGAAGGGCCGCGACTGGATCGTCAACGAGATGAAGGAAAGCGGCCTGCGCGGCCGCGGCGGCGCCGGCTTCCCGACGGGCATGAAGTGGTCCTTCATGCCCAAGGCGACCGATGGCCGGCCCTGCTACCTCGTGGTGAACGCCGATGAGAGCGAGCCCGGCACCTGCAAGGACCGCGACATCATCCGCCACGATCCGCACAAGCTGATCGAGGGCTGCCTGATCGCCGGTTCCGCCATGGGTGCCAGCGCGGGCTACATCTATATCCGTGGCGAATACGCCTATGAGGCGAAGATCCTTCAGGCCGCGATCGATGAGGCCTATGACGCGGGGCTTCTCGGCAAGAACGCCGCCGGCTCGGGGTATGATTACGAGCTCTACGTCCACCGCGGCGCCGGCGCCTATATCTGCGGCGAGGAAACCGCGCTGATCGAAAGCCTCGAGGGCAAGAAGGGTATGCCGCGGATGAAACCGCCATTCCCGGCCGCCGTCGGCCTCTATGGCTGCCCCACCACGGTGAACAATGTCGAGACCATCGCCGTGGCGCCGACCATTTTGCGGCGCGGTGCCTCCTGGTTCGCGGGCTTCGGTCGCGCCAAGAATTCGGGTACCAAAATCTTCTGCCTGCAGGGGCATGTGAACAAGCCCTGCAATGTCGAAGAAGAAATGAGCATCCCGCTGCGCGAGCTGATCGACCGCCATGCCGGCGGCGTGCGCGGCGGCTGGGACAATCTGCTGGCGGTGATCCCGGGCGGGTCGTCCACGCCGATGATCCCGAAAAGCGTCTGCGACGATGTGCTGATGGATTTCGACGCGCTGCGCGAACACAAGACCGGCCTGGGCACGGCGGGCGTGATCGTGATGGACAAGTCGACCGATCTCATCAAGGCCATCCAGCGCCTGTCGGCCTTCTACAAGCATGAGAGCTGCGGCCAGTGCACCCCCTGCCGCGAGGGCATGGGCTGGGTGAACCGGGTGATGCTGCGCATGGTCGAGGGCCGGGCGGAGGTCTCCGAGATCGATGTGCTGGAGCAGGTGACGCGGCAGATCGAAGGCCACACCATCTGCGCACTCGCCGATGGCGGGGTCTGGCCCGTGCAGGGGCTGATCCGGCATTTCCGCCCGATGATGGAAGAGCGAATCGCGGCCTACAAGGCCGCCCATACCGCGATGGCGGCGGAGTAGAGACATGGCCAAGGTCACCGTCGACGGCGTCGAAGTCGAAGTCCCCAACGGCGCCTCCGTCCTGCAGGCCTGCGAGCTTGCGGGCGCCGAAATCCCGCGCTTCTGCTATCATGAGCGCCTCTCCGTCGCCGGCAATTGCCGGATGTGCCTGGTCGAGGTCGAACGCGCGCCCAAGCCGGTGGCGAGCTGCGCCTACCCGGTCATGGACGGCATGAAGGTCTTCACCGACACCGCAATGGTCCGCAACGCCCGCCGCGGCGTGATGGAATTCCTGCTGATCAACCACCCGCTGGATTGCCCGATCTGCGACCAGGGCGGCGAGTGCGACCTGCAGGACCAGGCCGTGGCCTATGGCAAGGATTCATCCCGTTTCGCCGAGCAGAAGCGCTCGGTGAAGGACAAGAATATCGGCCCGCTCATCAAGACCGTGATGACGCGCTGCATCCAATGCACCCGCTGCATCCGCTTCGCGACCGAAGTGGCGGGTGTGCCCGAACTCGGTGCCACCGGCCGTGGCGAGGGCATGGAGGTCGGCACCTATGTCGAGAAGGCGCTCAGCTCCGAGCTGTCCGGCAACCTGATCGACATCTGCCCCGTCGGCGCGCTGACCAGCCGGCCCTACGCCTTCGTCTCCCGCCCCTGGGAACTGAGCAAGACCGACAGCATCGACGTGCTGGACGCGACCGGCACCCCCATCCGCATCGACACCCGCGGTGGCGAGGTGCTGCGCATCCTCCCGCGCCAGGATGAGGCGATCAACGAGGAATGGATGGCCGACCGCGGCCGCTTTGCCTTCGACGGGCTGAAGCGCCGCCGGTTGGACAAGCCCTGGGTGCGCCGGAACGGCAAACTCACTCCCGCCAGCTGGGCCGAGGCGTTTTCGGAAATGGCCGCGCGCTTCAAGGGCCGCCTCGGCGCCGTTGTCGGTGACACCGTCGATGCCGAAGCGATCTTCGCGCTGAAATCGCTGATGACCGCGCTGGGTTCGCCAAACCTCGATTGCCGCCAGCAGGGCGAGGCCATCACCGGCACCCACCGCGCGCATCATCTCTTCAACACCGGCATCGCCGGCATCGAGGCGGCGGACCGCCTGCTGATCATCGGCAGCAACCCGCGCCTGGAAGCGCCGGTCATCAACGCCCGCATCCGCAAGGCGACCCTGGCCGGCCTGAAGGTGGCCTATGTCGGCCCGACGACCGACCTGACCTATGCCGCCACCCAGGTCGAGCTGGACACGGATTTCCTGGCCGGCGCCGAGCGCCCGATGGTCATCCTGGGCCGTGCCGCCCTGGCGCGCGGGGATGGCGCTGGCCTGCTGGCGCATGCCTGGGCGCTGGCCAACCCCACCCCTGAATGGAACGGCTTTTCGCTGCTGCACAGCTTCGGCGGCCAGGTCGCGGCCCTGGAACTGGGCTTCCTGCCCGGACCGGGTGGCCTCGATCTCGCGGGCATGATGGGTGGCGGCGTGGATGCGCTCTGGCTGCTGGGCGCCGATGATTTTGACGCGTCGCTGATCGGCGCCGACACCTTCGTGGTCTATCAGGGGCATCACGGTGATGCCGGCGCCGCCCGCGCCGATGTCATCCTCCCCGGCGCCGCCTATACCGAGAAGGACGGCACCTGGCTGAACACCGAAGGCCGCATGCAGCGCGCCTATACCGCTGTTTTGCCCCCCGGCGAGGCCAGGGAGGACTGGAAAATCGTCCGTGCCGCCTCGGCCGCACTGGGCAGGCCGCTGCCCTTCGACACGATCGAGCAGTTGCGCGAACAGCATCCTGTCTTCGCCGGCATCATCCCCGACACCGCGCTGGTGGCGCCGCCACCCGCATCGCTTTCGGGCGCGCCCTTCGTGCCGCGAACGAAAAACTACTGGCAGGTCGACCCCATAACCCGCGCCAGCGCCACCATGGCGGAATGCGCGCGCGTGGCCCAAACCCCAGCCATGGCGGCGGAATAGCATGGACTGGTTTCTCGACACCTCGATCGGCTTCGCCGCGCTGACCGTGGCGCAGACCCTCGCACTGCTGGTGCCGGTGCTGATCGCCGTGGCCTACCTCACCTGGGCGGAACGCAAGGTCCTGGCACTGATGCAAATGCGAAAGGGGCCCAACATGGTCGGCCCCTTCGGCATGCTGCAGCCCTTCGCGGACGCCATCAAAATGCTGATGAAGGAGACGATCGTGCCGGCGGGTGCCAGCCGATACCTCTTCCTCGGCGCGCCCATGCTCACCTTCCTGCTGGCGATGATCGCCTGGGCGGTGATCCCGGTGAATGATGGCTGGGCGATCGCCGACATCAATGTCGGCATCCTCTACCTCTTCGCGGTCTCGTCTCTTGGCGTCTATGGAATCATCATCGCGGGCTGGGCGTCGAATTCGAAATACGCCTTCCTCGGCGCACTGCGTTCGGCCGCGCAGATGGTGAGCTACGAGGTCTCGATCGGCTTCGTCATCGTCACCGTGCTGCTCTGTGTGGGCAGCCTGAACCTCACCGAGATCGTGCGGGCGCAGGAGAACCTCTGGTTCGCCATCCCGCTCTTCCCGATGTTCGTGATTTTCTTCATCTCAGCACTCGCCGAGACCAACCGCGCCCCCTTCGACCTGCCCGAGGGCGAGAGCGAATTGGTCGCCGGCTTCTTCGTCGAATATTCTTCCATGAGCTTCGCGCTGTTCTTCCTCGGCGAATACGCGAACATGATTTTGATGTCGGCGCTCACCACCATCCTCTTTCTGGGGGGCTGGTATCCGCCCATCGATATCGCGCCGTTCAACTGGCTGCCCGGGCCGCTGTGGTTCGCGCTCAAGGTCGCGGCCATCCTGTTCTGCTTCATCTGGGTGCGCGCCACCTTCCCGCGCTACCGCTATGACCAGCTGATGCGGCTGGGCTGGAAGATCTTTCTGCCCTTCACGCTGTTCTGGCTGATCCTCACCGCCTTCACGCTCAAGATTATGGGGTGGCTGCCCGCATGAACATCGACCGGCTCGCCCGCTCCTTCCTGCTGACCGAAATCCTCTCCGGCATGGCCTCGACCTTCCGCGAGATGTTCCGGGCCAAGGCCACCATCAACTACCCCTATGAAAAGGCGCCGATCTCGCCGCGCTTCAAGGGCGAGCACGCGCTGCGCCGCTACGCCAATGGCGAGGAACGCTGCATCGCCTGCAAGCTGTGCGAGGCGGTCTGTCCGGCCCAGGCCATCACCATCGAGGCCGAACCGCGCGAGGATGGCTCCCGCCGCACCACGCGCTACGACATCGACATGACGAAGTGCATCTATTGCGGGCTGTGCGAGGAAGCCTGCCCGGTGGATGCCATCGTCGAAGGCCCCAACCTCGAATTCGCCACCGAAACCCGCGAAGAGCTGATGTACGACAAGGATCGGCTGCTCGCGAATGGTGATCGCTGGGAGCCCATCCTGGCCAAGCGCCTTGAACTGGATGCGCCCTACCGATGATCGCAGCCCTCGCCTTCTATCTCTTCGGCTTCATCCTCATCGCCTCGGCGGTGATGGTGGTGTTGTCGCGCAACCCCGTGCACTCCGTGCTCTATCTCATCCTGGCCTTCTTCAACGCCGCGGCGATCTTCCTGATCGCGGGCGCCGAGTTCCTCGCGATGATCCTGGTCATCGTCTATGTCGGCGCGGTCGCGGTGCTGTTCCTCTTCGTGGTCATGATGCTCGACATCGACTTCGCGCAGCTGCGGGAGGGCTTTCAGCGCTACGCCCCCTTTGGCGCGGTGGTCGGCGGCATTCTCTTTCTGGAACTGTTGCTGGTGCTGGGCGCCTGGCAGTTCAGCCCGGATGCGCAGGAGCTCCGGCTCTCGCCCACCCCCTCGGGTGCGACCAATACCGAGGCGATCGGCCGTGTGCTCTACACGGACTACATCTACCTCTTCCAGATCAGTGGCCTGATCCTGCTCGTGGCCATGATCGGCGCCATCGTGCTGACGCTGCGCGAACGCCCGGGCACCAAGCGCCAGAGCGTGGAAGCGCAGCTCGCCCGCATCGGCGCGGTGGAGAATTTCAACCCGGGCCTCGGCCAGGGCGTCGCCACGGCCGACATTCTCCGCCGCAAGCTGCCTGAGCCGCCGCCCGAGCCGCAGAAGATCGAACATGGGGGGCACCACTGATGCTCACCATCGGCCTTGCCCATTACCTGACGCTGGGTGCCATTCTTTTCGTGCTCGGCGTCTTCGGCATCTTCATGAACCGCAAGAACGTCATCGTCATCCTGATGAGCGTCGAGCTCATCCTGCTCGCGGTGAACATGAACCTGGTCGGCTTCTCCGCCGCTTTGGATGATCTGGCCGGCCAGATCTTCGCCATGTTCATTCTGACCGTCGCAGCGGCCGAGGCCGCGATCGGGCTCGCCATCGTCGTCATCTACTTCCGCAATCGCGGTACCATCGAGGTCGAGGATATCTCGGCGCTGAAAGGCTGATCCGATGCTGGTCGGAGCCGTTTTCTTCCCCCTGCTGGGTGCCACCATCGCGGGCTTTTTCGGCCGTTGGATAGGCGACCGCGCGGCGCAATGGGTCACCGTGCTGTGCATGGCGCTGGCAGCACTTTGCGGCGCGATCACCTTCTGGCAGGTCGCCTTCCTCGGCCAGCCCGCCACCGTGCAGATCGTCACCTGGCTCGATATCGGCGACCTCGAATTCAGCTGGGCGCTGCGCTACGACACGCTCTCGGCTGTCATGGTGGCGATGGTCACCTTCATTTCCACGCTCATCCACATCTACTCCGTGGGCTATATGAGCCATGACGCGACGCGGCCGCGCTTCTTCGCCTATCTCAGCCTTTTCACCTTCATGATGTTGATGCTGGTGACCGCGGATAATCTCGTCCAGCTCTTCTTCGGTTGGGAGGGCGTGGGCCTCGCGAGCTACCTGCTCATCGGCTATTGGTACGAGAAGGACAGCGCTTGCGCCGCCGCGATGAAGGCCTTCATCGTCAACCGCGTGGGCGACCTGTTCTTCATGCTGGGCATGGCGCTGACCTTCGCCACCTTCGGCTCGGTCGAGTTCTCGACCATCTTCGCCGGCGCCGCCGCGCAGACCGGCAAGACCTTCATGGGAATGCCGGTGCTGGAGGTGATCGGCGTGCTGCTCTTCCTCGGCGCCTGCGGCAAATCCGCGCAGCTCGGGCTGCACACCTGGCTGCCGGACGCGATGGAGGGGCCCACACCGGTCTCCGCCCTCATCCATGCCGCGACCATGGTCACCGCTGGCGTCTTCCTCATGGCGCGGATGTCGCCGGTGATGGAATACGCGCCGGTGGCGCTGTCCATCGTCACCGTGGTCGGCGCTTCGACCGCGCTCTTCGCGGCGACCATTGGTTGCGTGCAGAACGATATCAAGCGGATCATCGCCTACTCGACCTGCTCGCAGCTCGGCTACATGTTCTTTGCCGCCGGCGTGGGGCTGTATCAGGCCGCCATCTTCCACCTCTTCACCCATGCCTTCTTCAAGGCGCTGCTGTTCCTGGGCGCGGGCTCGGTCATCCATGCCATGTCGGATGAGCAGGATATCCGGAAGATGGGCGGCATCTGGCGGAAAATACCGGTCACCTACGCCGTGATGTGGATCGGGTCCCTGGCCCTGGCCGGGATACCGCTTTTTGCCGGCTACTACTCCAAGGATGCGATCCTGGAGGGGGCGATGGCGGCGCATTCGGGCGTCGGCGTCTATGCCTTCATCTGCGGCGCGCTCGCCGCCTTCCTCACCGCCTTCTACTCCTGGCGCCTCATCATCCTTACCTTCCACGGGCGCCCGCGGGCGGACCATCACACCATGGAACACGTCCATGAGAGCCCCTGGGTGATGCTCGTGCCGCTGCTGGTGCTCAGCATCGGCGCCATCACCACCGGCTTCGTCTTCGCCCCATATTTCATCGGCGACCACGCGCACGAGTTCTGGGGCGCCGCCATATTCAATCTGCCGGAAAAACACATGATGGAGGCGCTGCATCACGCCCCCGAATGGGTGCCGACAGTTGCCAAGGCCGTCGCCTTCTCGGGCATCGGCCTCGCCTTCATCCTCTACATGCTGGTGCCGAAGGTGCCGGGCCAGATCGCGGCCGCGGTGCCGGGGCTGTACCGCTTCCTGCTCAACAAATGGTATTTCGACGAGCTCTATGATCGGATCTTCGTGAAGCCGGCCATGCGCGCCGCCAATTTCCTCTGGAAGACCGGCGACACCAGATACATCGACGGCATGCCCAATGGCGCGGCGGCGCTCGCCGCAGGCGCCTCGCGCGGGACGGTGCAGCTGCAGACGGGCAGGGTGGCGAGCTATGCCTTCGCCATGATCATCGGCCTCGTCGTCTTCGTCACCATCTTCCTGCTGGGGCGCTGAGCCATGAATGCCGCCGGTTTCCCGCTGCTCTCGCTGTTGACATTTTTGCCGCTGGTCGGCGCCTTCATCATCATGATGGTGCGCGGTGAGGATGAGGTCGTCGCCTCCAACGCGCGCTGGACGGCGCTGTGGACCTCGCTGATCGTCTTCGCCCTCTCGCTCGTACTCTGGTTCCAGTTCGACACCTCGGTCGCCGGCTTCCAGTTCCAGGAGCAGCAGGAATGGCTGCCTGATTTCGGCATCGGCTATCACCTCGGCGTGGACGGCATCTCCGTGCTCTTCGTGCTGCTCTCCACTCTGCTCACGCCGCTTTGCATCCTGGCGAGCTGGGAGAGCGTTCAGTCGCGCGTGCGCGAATACATGATCGCCTTCCTGGTGCTCGAAACCATGATGATCGGCATGTTCGTCAGCCTCGACTTCATGCTGTTCTACATCTTCTTCGAGGGTGTGCTGATCCCGATGTTCCTGATCATCGGTGTCTGGGGCGGAGTGCGGCGGGTTTATGCCGCCTATAAATTCTTCCTCTACACCTTCGCGGGTTCCGTGCTGATGCTGCTGGCCATCATCGCGCTGTGGAATTCCGCCGGCACGACCGACATCCCTGAACTTCTCACCAAGCGCGTGGCCTCGGCCTGGCAACCCTGGATATTCTTCGCCTTCTTCGCCTCCTTTGCGGTGAAGGTGCCGATGTGGCCGGTGCACACCTGGCTGCCGGACGCGCATGTGGAAGCCCCCACCGCCGGCTCCGTCATCCTGGCCGGCGTGCTGCTGAAGATGGGCGGCTACGGTTTCCTGCGCTTCTCGCTGCCCATGTTGCCCGAGGCCAGCGCGACATTCGCGCCGCTGATCTTCGCCCTCTCGGTCATTGCGGTGATCTATACTTCGCTGGTCGCTCTGGCGCAGACCGACATGAAGAAGCTCATCGCCTATTCCTCGGTCGCCCATATGGGCATCGTCACCATCGGCATTTTCACCGCCAATGTGCAGGGGATCGAGGGCGCGCTGTTCCAGATGCTCTCCCACGGCGTGGTTTCCGGCGCGCTCTTCCTCTGCGTGGGCGTGCTCTATGACCGTGAGCATACGCGCGAGATCGCCCGCTATGGCGGCGTTGCGAAAATCATTCCGGCCTATGCGCTGGTCTTCATGCTCTTCACAATGGCCTCGGTGGCGCTGCCCGGCACCGCGGGCTTCCCGGGTGAGTTCCTGGTCATCCTCGGCGCCTGGGCGGTGAACCCCTGGGTGGCACTTGGTGCTGCCACCGGCATGATCCTGGGTGCGGCCTATATGCTGCTGCTCTACCGCCGCGTCGCCTTCGGCCGGATCACCCGTGACAGCCTGCGGGGCCTGGCCGATCTATCACCGCGCGAGCACGCGATCTTCGCGCCGCTCATCGTGTTGACGCTGTGGATGGGGCTCTACCCCTCCTCCTTCACCCAGTTCTTCACCGCCTCCGTCGCGCAGATCGTGACGCAGCATCAGGCCGCGCTCGGCGTGGCGCGCCTCGCAGGAATCGCCCCATGAACTGGACCCTGGCGCTGCCGGAACTCGTCCTCGCCCTCTGCGGCCTCGCCATCCTGGTGGGCGGCGTGCTGCCGAAGCGCGACACCACCTTCCCGGTCTCCATCGCCACACTCGGCGCCCTGCTGCTCGCCGCCGCCCTGGTGCTGGCGCAGAAGGAGGGCACGGCCTTCGGCGGCCAATACGTCGCCGACAGTTTTTCCTCCTTCATGAAGGTGCTCTGCCTGCTCGGAGCCGCCATGGGCCTCGTGCTGTCGATGGATTTCTTCGAGAAGCAGGGCCTCTCGCGCTTCGAATTCCCGGTCCTGCTGCTTTTCGCCACCGTCGGCATGATGGTGATGATCTCGGCCAATGACCTCATGTCGCTCTATATGGGGCTCGAATTGCTGAGCCTGCCGCTCTACGTCATCGCCGCCATCGACCGCGACAATCCCCGCGCCGCCGAGGCTGGCCTGAAATACTTCGTGCTCGGCGCGCTGGCGTCGGGGTTGCTGCTCTATGGCGCCTCGCTGGTCTATGGCTTTGCCGGCACCACGAATTTCGACCGCCTGGCCGATGCGCTCTCGGCGCAGCAGGGCGTCTCCGCCGGCGTGGTGGTGGGCATCGTCTTCATCATCGCCGCACTCGCCTTCAAGATCTCGGCCGTGCCTTTCCATATGTGGACGCCCGATGTCTATGAGGGCGCACCCACCCCGGTCACCGCCTTCTTCGCCTCGGCGCCCAAGATCGCGGCGGTCGCACTCCTCACCCGCGTTCTGGCCGGGCCCTTCGGCGATACGGTCGCGCAGTGGCAGCAGGTCATCGTTCTGGCCTCGCTGGGTTCCATGGTCCTGGGCGCGCTCGCGGCCATCGGCCAGCGCAACATCAAGCGGCTGATGGCCTATTCCTCCATCGGCCATATCGGCTTCGCGCTGATGGGCCTGGCCGTGGGTGGCGAGAGCGGCTTGCGCGGCGTGCTCGTCTACATGGCGATCTACCTGTTCATGAACATGGGCGCCTTCGCCGTGCTCATCTCGATGCGCCGCGACGGCCGCGCGGTGGAGGGCGTGGACGACCTCGCCGGCCTCGGCCGCACTGACCCTGCCATGGCGCTGGCGATGGCGGTGTTCATGTTCTCCATGGCCGGTGTGCCGCCGCTGGCCGGCTTCTTCAGCAAGCTCTACGTGCTGCTGCCGGCCATCGAACAAGGTTTCTGGCTGCTTGCGCTGGTCGGCGTGCTCTCCTCCGTCGTCTCGGCCTACTACTATCTGCGGATCATCAAGGTGATGTATTTCGACCCCGCTCTGCCGGGCTTTGACGCGCGGCCCATGGGCCTGTCGGTCGTGCTGGCCGGCACCGGACTTTTCACCACCTTCTTCTTCCTCTTCCCCGCCCCCCTGCTCGCGGCGGCGCGCCAGGCCGTGGCCTCCATCCTGGGGTGATTTTTCGTCTGGAGGTTTTTGACAGCCTGCCCAGCACCGCGACCTTGCTGGCTGAGCGGGCAGGGCGGGGGGAACCCGCGGGCCTTGCCATCCTCGCGCGCCGGCAGACCGCCGGCCGCGGCACGCAGGGCCGCGTCTGGGATTCGCCCGTCGGCAATTTGCATCTCTCTGTGCTGCTCCGCCCGGATGGCCCGGCGCGCGAGGCGCCGCAATGGGCGCTTCTCGCCGCTGTCGCCCTGCATGACACCGCGGGCGCAAAAAGCCGGCTGAAATGGCCGAACGACCTCATGCTGGGCGAGGCCAAGGCCGGCGGCATCCTGACCGAAAGTGCCACCACGCCGGAAGGCGGCATCGCCTGGCTCGCGCTCGGGATCGGCGTCAATCTCGCCCATGCCCCGACAGTGCCGGGCCGTGCCACCGCGGCGCTGGGCGCCGAGCCACCGGAAGACGTCGCGGCCCGCCTTCTCACCGCCATTGCCCATCGCGCCGGACAGCATGCCGAGAGCGGCTTTGCCCCTATTCGCGAGGCCTGGATGGCAGCCGGCCCCGCGCCGGGCGCACCACTTGCCCTGCGCCGGGGTGCCAGCCTGCTGAACGGGCGCTATGAGGGGCTCTCAGCCAGCGGCGGATTGCTGCTGGCGGTTGAGGGACGCGTCATGGAACTTCATGCTGGAGAAGTGGTCTGATGCTGCTGGCGATCGATGCGGGCAATACCAATGTCGTCATCGCGGTGCATGACGGCCACCAATGGCGCGGCCGCTGGCGCATCATGACCGATGCCGCCCGAACCTCCGACGAATACGCGGTCTGGCTGCTGACACTGATGCAGATGTCAGGTCTCAAGCCCATCCAGATCACCCGCTGCGTGATCGGCACCGTGGTCCCGGCCGCTCTCTACAACCTGCGCCGCCTTTGCCGCGACTGGTTCGGCACCGAACCGCTGGTCGCGCGTGCGGCACTGGACTGGGGTTTCGATATCCGCGTCGATACACCCAACGATGTCGGCGCGGACCGCCTCCTGAACGCACTCGCCGCCCATACCCACTACAAGGGCCCGCTCGTGGTGATCGATTTCGGCACGGCCACCACCTTCGACGTGGTGGATGGCGACGGCGCCTATCTCGGCGGCGTCATCGCACCAGGCATCAACCTCTCCATCGAGGCGCTGCACCAGGCCGCGGCCCGCCTGCCACGCATCGGCATCGGCCGCCCCCAGGCCGCCATCGGCCGCAACACCGTCGCCGCCATGCAATCCGGTATCTACTGGGGCTATGTCGGACTGATCGAAGGCATCATCACCCGCGTCCGCGCCGAATATGGGGCACCGCTGAAAGTGGTGGCCACCGGCGGCCTCGCCCCGCTCTTCGCGGAAGGCACCCAGGTCATCGAACGCATCGACCAGGACATAACCCTGGAAGGCCTGCGCCTGCTCTGTACCCGCAATCCCGCACCATCCCTGCCCAGCCGCATCCGCGCCGAGTTGGAATGACGGACGGCCATCGTAGCGAGGGACAGGTGGGCGTGGTTGGGCGAGGGGCGGGCGCTCGTGGCCCCTGGGAGGGGCTCTGCCCCTCCCAGACCCACCCCGCCAGGGGCGAGGCGCCCCTGGACCGCCATGGGTTATGGCCTCTGGGAGAGAGGGGCGTAGCACGTGCTTCCTTGATCATGGTCGCACCGTGCCCCTCTCCCCCAGAGGCCATGATTCTCGGGATCCAAGGGCCTCGCGGCCCTTGGCAGGGAGAGTTTGAGAGGGGCGGCGCCCCTCTCAAGGGCAACCCGCGTTCGTCCTATCGCCCAGCCACGCCCGCCCGCCCCTCGTTATGAAGGTTTTCCTTCGCAATTTCCGCGGGGCACCCCATATAGGCGCTGACATTGCGTCGCATCACTGCGCGCCGACATTGACATGACTGCAACGCCGCTTTCCGCGGCCATAGGAAGAGTATGACCGAACTGAGCAATAGTGACTTTGCCTTCATTCCGCTGGGCGGAACGGGCGAAATTGGTATGAATTTCAACGTCTACCGCTGTGATGGGAAGCTTCTCGCGGTGGATTGCGGCATTGGCTTTGGTGGTGCGGAGCTGCCCGAGGTTGATGTGATGGTGCCGGACCCGGTGTGGCTGGCGGAGCGTCGGGACAAGTTGGTTGGCATGGTCATCACCCATGCGCATGAGGACCATATCGGCGCGGTGGCGCATCTCTGGCGCAAGCTGAAATGCCCGATTTACGGCACACCCTTCGTGATCAATGTGCTCCGGCGGAAGCTGGGCGAGCATGGCCTGGCGCAGGAAGTGCCGTTGCACACCGTCAAGCCCGGCGGTTCCTTCTCGCTGGCGCCCTTTGAGTGCCAGTTCCTGAAAGTGAGCCATTCGATCGTCGAGGCGCAGGCGCTGGTCCTGCGCACCCGGCACGGCATCGTCGTCCACACCGGCGATTGGAAGCTCGATCCCTTTCCCCTGGTCGGCCCGCCGACCGATGAGGCCGGCTTCGCCGCTGTGGGCGAGGAGGGCGTGCTCGCCATGGTCTGTGACAGCACCAATGCCATGGTCGATGGCCGCGCGGGGTCTGAGGCCACGGTGCGCGAGGCGTTCGTGCCGCTCATCGCCGGCATCAAGGGCCGCATCGCGGTGACGTGCTTCGCGACCAACATCGCCCGGTTGGAGAGCATTGCTCTCGCCGGCAAGGCTGCTGGTCGCAAGGTGGCGCTGTTTGGGCGTTCCTTGCGCAACGCCGTCACCTCCGCGCGGGAATGCGGCTATCTGAAGGGCGTGCCCGACTTCCTCAACGAGGATGAGGCGCAATACCAGGCCGATGACGAGCTGCTCATCCTCTGCACCGGCAGCCAGGGCGAGGAGCGCAGCGCGCTCGCAAAAATCGCCGCCGACACCCATCCCAATATCTCGCTGGGCGAGGGGGACACGGTGATCTTCTCCGCCCGGATGATCCCGGGCAATGAGCGTGCCGTGCTGCGCATGCAGGATGAGCTGAGCCGTGCCGGTGTCACCATCATCACCGCCGATCAGGAGAAGGTGCATGTCTCGGGCCACCCCGCGCGGGATGAACTGAAGCGCCTCTACGCCCTGGTGAAGCCGAAATACTGCGTGCCTGTGCATGGCGAGTGGCGCCATCTCTCCGAGCATGCGGGCCTGGCCGAGGATTGCGGCGCGGATGCCATCCTGATCGAGGATGGCGATATCCTGCGTCTCGCCCCCGGACGGGCGGATGTGGTTGAGAGCGCCGTCGTCGGCCGTCTCGCCATCGACGGGCCCCGTCTGTTGCCGCTCGAAGGCGGGGTGCTGGGCGCGCGCAAGCGAATGCTGTTCAACGGCGTCGTTGTGGCGAGCTTTGCGGTGGACAAGTCGGGCAAGGTGCTGGGCAAGCCCCAGGTCGCGGCCCCCGGGTTGTTCGACGCGGATGGCGAGGAGCCCGAGCAGCTGGCCAATGAACTGGCCCGCGTGGTCGGCGAATTGCCCAATTCGCTGAAGCGCGAGGACGACGCCCTGCGGGAGGCGGCGCGTGCCGCCTTGCGCAAATCCGTCGGCCGCCGCCTGAAGAAGCGGCCGAATGTCGAAGTCCACCTGATGCGGGTGTGATGCCCAGGCCGGCGGAGAATGCGGAGCGTTTCGCTCCGCCTGATCTGGCGGCATGGCGGGCCTGGCTGGCTGCGGAACACAGCCGTGCGGCCCCGGATTGGCTGGTGCTGGCAAAGGGCGGCGCGGGGTTGCGGCAGGAGGCGGCGATCGAGGAGGCCTTGTGCTGGGGCTGGATCGACAGCCTGCCGCGCGAGTTGGATGCGCAGCGCTGGATGCTGCTGTTCAGCCCGCGGAAAGCCCGCAGCCCCTGGAGCCGGGTGAACAAGGCCCGCGTGGCGGCCATGCTGGCAGCCGGCCGCATGCGCCCGCCGGGCCTGGCCAGGCTGGCCGCGGCGCAGGCCGATGGCAGCTGGGATGTCTACGAAGCCGCCGAGGAGCTGGTCGAGCCGCCCGAACTGCAGGCTGCGCTGGACGATCTGGCTGGCGCGCGGGCGGCCTGGGACGGCTTCGCCCCCAGCGCCCGCAAGGGCATTCTCTGGTGGGTGGCCAGCGCGAAGACACCAGCCACGCGCGCGCGCCGCGTGGCGGAGGTGGCACGGCTTGCGGCCATGGGGCTGCGGGCCAAATTTCTCGAATCGAAGGGCAGGTAGCGGATGGGTCTCGTCTCCGGCGTGGTGGTGTATTTCCTGATCTGGTGGACGGCGCTGTTCTGCGTGCTGCCCATTGGCATCCGGCCCGATACCACGGGGGCTGAGACCACCGGCGGCTGGCGAGGCGCGCCCGTGGGTTTCAAGCTCTGGCACAAGCTGGCCGGCACCACCGTTCTGGCGGCGGTGCTGTGGCTTGGAGTCTATTGGGTGACAAACCAGGAATGGGCGAGTTTCCGCGATGGCTGGCTGGCGATTCCCGAGCGTTGACCCTCGCTATCGCCTGGGCCCCGGCGGAACTACCGTCAAAAAGCGCACAAAAAATAAGCGGACCGAGCCGTTCAGGGCACGATCCGCTTCGCTTCAAGGCAGGCACAGGCTTTTCGCCCGTTTTTTCGCCTTCGTTACGGTCGTTAAGCGTTGAGCGCCCCGACCGCTTTCGCCAATCTGTCTTCAGAGAGAGGGTTGGTCCTCTTTCTGCCGTGTGACTGGCGTTTCCTCCCTAAACTTGGGCTGCGCGATAACTCGCGCGGCCCATTTTTTTTAGCCCAAAGCCTCGGCAGGTGAAAGCAATTTTTGCAGTCAAAACGGGCGAATCAGGCAGGAATCTTACAAAAATCGATGCTGCACTGCAGTTATATTGCGTCGATTGCGCAACGATCCTCTCTCGGAGGTGACCAGCCGGGGTATGCCGCCGGCTATCGACCTGTCCCCCGGGGCGGTTTGACCCCGGGTGATTTCACCAGAGCGCGTCATGCTGTAGGGCAGGCCGCGTTCACCGCGCGCGCTCCAGCCTATGCCGCGGGGATGATTCGCCGCTTCGGTGATTCCACCCCGACGGATCATGCTCTAGGTTGCCGCCGCCATCCATCGAGGACCCACCGCCTTGCGCCTTTCCCGCGCCTTCCTGCCCACCCTGAAAGAAACCCCGGCGGATGCGACGATCGTCTCCCACCGCCTCATGCTGCGCGCGGGGCTGGTGCGGCAGACCTCGGCCGGCATCTATGCCTGGCTGCCACTGGGCTGGCGCGTGCTCCAGCGCGTCACCCAGATCGTGCGCGAGGAGCAGAACAGGGCAGGGGCGCAGGAGGTGCTGATGCCCACCATCCAATCCGCCGAGCTCTGGCGCCAATCCGGCCGCTATGACGGCTACGGTAAGGAAATGCTGCGCATCATCGACCGGCATGACCGCGAGATGCTCTACGGCCCCACCAATGAGGAAATGATCACCGAGATCTTCCGCGGCTACGCCAAGAGCTACCGGGACCTGCCGCGCAACCTCTATCACATCCAGTGGAAGTTCCGTGACGAGGTCCGCCCCCGCTTCGGCGTGATGCGCGGCCGCGAATTCCTGATGAAGGACGCCTATTCCTTCGACCTGACGCAGGACGCGGCGCAGCACGCCTACCGCCAGATGTTCTTCGCCTATCTGCGCACCTTCCAGCGCCTGGGCCTGAAGGCCGTGCCGATGCGCGCCGATACCGGCCCCATCGGCGGCAATCTCAGCCATGAGTTCATCGTCCTGGCCGAAACCGGCGAGAGTGCGGTGTTCTTCGACGCCGCCTTCGAGGCTTCGGACTGGGCCGCCACCGTGCAGGATTACGACGACGTTCCGGCGCTGAAATCGGGCTTCGATGCCGTCACCGCCATGTATGCCGCGACCGATGAGATGCACGACGCCGCGGCCTTCGCCGCCCTGCCCGAGGACCGCCGCCGTGAGGGCCGCGGCATCGAGGTCGGCCACATCTTCTACTTCGGCACCAAATACAGCGCCGCCATGGGCCTCTCCGTCCCCGGTCAGGACGGCAAGCCGGTGGTGCCCGAGATGGGCAGCTACGGCATCGGCGTCTCCCGCCTCGTGGGCGCGCTGATCGAGGCGCATCACGATGAGGCCGGCATCATCTGGCCCGATTCGGTGGCGCCCTATGCCGCGGCCATCCTCAACCTCAAGCAGGGCGACGCCGCCTGTGACGCGATCTGCGAGGCGCTGCATGCCGGCCTGCCCGACCAGGCCGTCTATGACGACCGCGGCGAGCGCGCCGGGGTGAAATTCGCCGATGCCGACCTCATGGGCTTCCCCTGGCAGGCCATTGTCGGCCCGCGCGGTGCGGCCAATGGCGTGGTCGAACTCAAGCGCCGCGCCACCGGCGAACGGGTCGAGGTCTCGGTCGAGGACGCCCTTGCGCGAATCCGGGCCAGCCTTGCCGCGATCTGATGCCCGACCCGCGCCGCCTGCTCATGCCGCTGATCATGTTCAGCACCGGCGTGGGCATTTTCCGTGCGGTGGACCCGCCCTGGCCGCTGTGGCTGACCGTGGTGATGGGCGGGCTGTTCGGCGTGGCCGTGCTCTGGGCGGTCGCCGCCGTGTTCCGGCGGTTCTGATGCGCGGTGCAAGCATGCTCGTCGCCACCCTGCTGGCGCTCGCCCTGGCCATTCCCCCGGCCGAGGCCGCCCAGCGCCGCGCCCGCGCCGCAGCGACCACCGACCGGGCCGCGACCCAGGCCGAGACGGCGAACCGCGCGATGAACCGCGTCATCCTCAAGATCGGCAGCGCCGCCGGCTTCGCCCATGTCTGCGGCCAGGACCGCGTCGCCCGGCTGCTGGCCGAGCAGGCCAATGCCCTGGTCATCCAGCACGCGGTCGAACCGCGCGAACCTACGGGGCCGCGCTCCTGGCAGGCCATCTTCGACTTCGCCGCCCGCGGCGGGCGGACCAACGCGCTCTATCTCGGCTGCCGGGGCGAGGACTGGACGCGGGACTGGCGCGATGCCAATCAGGACCTGCGCCGGGCCAATATCCCCGCCCGGCCCGAGGCCGAGGTGGAGAGCCTCAACCGCGACAACCGCCGCTTCGTCGCCTGGACCGGCATCGACCCCTAAACCCCCACAGCACGGGACAGCATGTTCAACCCCTTCGAACGGATGATCGCCTTCCGCTACCTCCGCGCGCGCAAGGGCGAGCGCTTCGTCTCGGTGATCGCCATCTTCTCGCTGGTCGGCATCGCGCTCGGCGTCGCCACGCTCATCATCGTCATGAGCGTGATGAACGGCTTCCGGCAGGAACTGCTGGGGCGGATCCTGGGTTTGAACGGGCATATGTCCATCGCCTCCACCCAGCCCGGCAACCTGCCCGATTACGGCCCGCTGGCCGAGCGCATCCGCGCCGTGCCCGGCGTGGTGAGCGCGACCCCCTTGGTCGAAGGCCAGGTGCTGCTGACCAGCGAAGGGGGCGGCGCCACCGGCGGCCTCGCCCGCGGCATCAGGCCCGAGGACATGGCGGCGCGCCAGATCATCGCCGGCAATATTCGCGCTGGCCGCCTGGCCGATTTCACCGGCGATGACGTGGTGATGATCGGCACGCGCATGGCGGCCAGGCTCGGCATCTCCATCGGCGACCGCCTGACCGTGATCTCGCCACAGGGCCGTACCACCGTGCTCGGCACCGTGCCCCGCCTGCGCGCCTACCGCGTGGTGGCGATGTTCGAGGTGGGGATGAACGAATACGACAGCACCTTCGTCTTCCTGCCCATGGCCGCGGCCCAGACCTTTTTCCAGACCGGCGACGCCGCGACCCAGATTGAGGTCTTCGTCGAAGACCCGCTTCGGGCACGCGCCGTGAACACCGCGATCCGCGCCGCCGTCGGCCGGCCGCTGCGCATCCTCGACTGGCAGGACGCCAATTCCAGCTTCTTCAACGCGGTGAAGGTGGAACGCAACGTGATGTTCCTCATCCTGACGCTGATCATCATCGTTGCCGCCTTCAACATCGTCAGTTCGCTGATCATGCTGGTGAAGGACAAGGGGCGCGACATCGCGGTGCTGCGCACCATGGGCGCCACACGGGGTGCCGTGATGCGCATCTTCCTCCTCTGCGGCGCCTCGGTCGGCGTGCTCGGCACCTCCATCGGGTTTCTGCTGGGCCTTGTCTTCTGCCTCAACATCGAACGCATCCGGCAATTCATCCAGACGCTGAGCGGCACCGAACTCTTTTCGGCCGAGATCTACTTCCTCACCCAATTGCCCGCGGTGGTGGACCCGAACGAAGTCATCCAGGTCGTGCTGATGGGCCTCGGCCTGTCCCTGCTGGCCACACTCTACCCGTCCTGGCGCGCGGCGCGGACCGACCCTGTTGTGATGTTGAGGAACGAGTGATGCGATGGGTGAATACCGGCGCGACGGCCGCTTTGCGACCGCGCGGATGGGGTGATGCTGCGCAATGAACAATCCCGCACTCGAACTGCGCGGCGTCGCCCGCCGCTACCGCACCGAAGCCGGTGAACTCACCGTGCTCGACCAGGCCGATCTTCGCCTGCACGCCGGTGAAATCGTGGCCCTCGTCGCCCCCTCGGGCACCGGCAAATCCACCCTGCTGCACCTCGCGGGCCTGCTTGAACGCCCCGATGCCGGCGAAGTCTATGTCGGCGGCGAAGCGGCCGGCACACTGAATGACGACGCACGCACCCGCATCCGCCGCTCCACCATCGGCTTCGTCTACCAGTTCCATCACCTGCTGCCGGAATTCTCGGCGCTCGAGAACATCATGCTGCCGCAGATGGCCGCCGGCGCCCCACGCTCGGTCGCCGAAACCCGGGCCCGCGACCTGATGCTGCGCTTTGGCCTCAAGGGCCGCGAAGAACATCGCCCCGGCAAACTGTCGGGCGGCGAACAACAACGCGTCGCCATCGCCCGGGCCTTGGCCAATCGCCCGCGCGTGCTGCTGGCCGATGAACCCACCGGCAACCTCGATGTCGGCACCTCCGAGCGCGTCTTCGCCGAATTGCTCGAGCAAGTGCGCGAACAGGGCGTGGCGGCATTGATCGCCACACACAACCCAGCGCTGGCCGCCCGCATGGACCGGACGGTGACACTTTCGGCGGGGTGTGTGGTCGAGGGGTAGCGCGGGCCGCGAGGGTTGGGGCTTTGCACCTCCCTGTACCGCTCCCGACCAAAGGCCGGGCGGCCATTGGAAACCATAAGGACGCCGATGTCAGGAGTGCAGGGACCAGCGGTCCTGCCAAGCACCATGTGCTTGTGCCTGCGCAACCCAGAGGTGCCGTCATGGCGATCAATCAGACGAATGTTTGACCCGGGAGGCCGGACCGGGGCCCGATCTCCTCGCTGATCCACGCGCTGTCTCGACAAGCCCGGCCCATGTTTCAGGCCGGGTCGTTCAACGCTTCCGGCTTTTCTCGATCAGTTCGAGGATCTCCGGCGGGATCGGCTCTTTCTCGACCTCGCTGTAGACCTCGCGCAGGCCACGCTGGAGCCAGATGTCAAAAGCCTTGTCCGACGCCGCCACCGGCTTTGGTCGCACAACCGGCGTCATGCCCTGCGGCATGGGTTTCGGCGGTTTCGGCGGCGTCGAATCCAATGTGGCCCTCAGCATACCAAAAAGGCGGTGTTCTTCACGGTCACCCTACCATTCCTGTTGCCGGGGATTCCAGTGGAGATGCCGGCGGGCTTCATAACTTTCGACGGCAGGCGCGGGGTGTCATCGTCGCTCAGCAGCCATGCATGCAGCAGCTTGCGGGCGCGGAAGACGCGGCATTTCACAGTGCCCACCGGCACGCCCAGTTCCGCCGAGGCTTCCTCATAGGACATGCCCTGCACCGCGATCATGACCAGTGCCAGCCGATGGTCGGGCTGCAGCCGTGCCATGGCGTGCTTCAACTCGGCCAGGGCCATATGGCCATCCTGCGCGGCGGGGCGGGCGAAGAGCTCCGGCGGTGCGTCCTCGACCGATACGGTCTCCCGCCTGCGGCGGATGTCGGAGAGGAAGCGGTTGCGCAGGATGCAGGACATCCAGGCCTTGAAGTTCGTGCCGGGCATGTAGCTGTCGCGTGCCCGCAGCGCATTGCTGACGGCGTTCTGCAGCAGATCGTCGGCATCGGGCCGGTTGCGGGTCAGCGCCAGAGCGTATTGCCGGAGCGAAGGCAAGGTGCGCAGCAGCAGATCCTCGAAGGCGATCGGTTCCTGAAGCACCACTGCATTCTCTTGGTCGGCGAGCCCGTTGATGGTCATGCGCCCAAATCTCCCGTCTGATGAAACCCCAATGCCCAGCGGGAGGATGGGGTTGCAGAAAATCTTGCATGGCGCCGCATGGCTGCGTCACGTTTTGCGCATGCAACCCCGAGGCGTCGCTGGCATTGGTGTTTGGATGCCATCCGCGCCCGCCCGCCTGGAGCGATATCCGACGAGATCGAACCATCTGGTCGGATGTCCTTCTGCAGAAAACACAGCTGCTGCAGCAACTGATGCCCAATGCGCTGAACCGCGAGGCGGTTCAATGCGGGCGAACGCTGTTCTAGATCCCGTCGATCAGGATGCGCCGCAGCGCCGCACGTCCCCGCGACAATCGCGCCTTGATGGTGCCTTCCGCCACGCCGCAGATGGCAGCGGCCTCCAGCACATCCATGCCCTGCCCGCCAACCAGGATCAGCGCCTCACGCTGCACGGCCGGCAGCAGTGCCATCGCGGTATCCAGGTCACGCACCGCCAGGGTATCGGGCTGGTGGCTGTCGGGCGGGGGCCGCAATGTCGCGGCGTGCCGGGCCTCCCGCCCGCGCCGGCGCAGGCGGGCGAGCCAGGCATTGCGCTGAATTGTGAACAGCCACGCGCGCAGTTCGGTGCCGGGCTGCCATTGTTCTTCCGCCGCCAGCGCGCGAAGGATGGTATCCTGCATCAGGTCGTCGGCCGCGGCGTGGTCGCGGCAAAGGGCGCGGGCGTGGCTTCGCAGGGCGGGAAGACATGGCGGCAATGCGGCCCTCAGCCCGATCAATCGCTTTGCTCCCAATTCGAACAGGCCGGCGCGGCCACGCAGCAACACCATGAGGATCCCCAGGATGAATGCCCATAGCCCCGACAGCCTGATGGAGGCGCTGCCCTTCGCCCGCCGCTTCGCCCGTGCCCTGACCGGCAGCCAGGAGCAGGGCGATGCACTGGTCACGCGCACCCTTCGGCATGGCCTGTCCGATATGCCCGCACGCCTTGCGCTCTATGCCGGCATTGCGGCGTGGGGCCCACCGGCCGAAGAAGACGGGCCTTCCGGCCTCACCGCGCGTGAACGCCAGGCGACGCTGCTGACCAGCCTTGAGGGGCTGAGCCATGGCGAGGCCGCGCGGGTGCTCGCGCTGGAGGAGGGCGTGCTGGACGCGACGATCGAGGCGGCGCGGGAAAAGCTGCGCCAGGCCGTCTCGGCTGATGTGCTGATCATCGAGGATGAGCCGGTGATCGCGCTCGATCTGCGGCTGCTCGTCACCCGCTGCGGCCACCGCGTGATCGGCTCGGCAGCGTCAGAGGCTGAGGCCATCCGCCTCGCCACCGCGCACAGGCCCGGCCTGATCCTGGCGGACGTCAATCTGGGCCGGGGTGGCGATGGCATCACCGCCGTGCGGCAGATCCTCCAGCAGGTCACCATCCCGGTGATTTTCGTGACCGCCTATGCCGAACGGCTGCTGACCGCGGAGGGTGTGGAACCCGCCTTCATTATCAACAAGCCCTTCGACCGGATGACGCTGGCCATCGCCACCTATCAGGCGATCACCGCCGGCCGCCTGCCGATCACCTGAAACCCGGGGCCGCCGGCGCACGTTTCCCCGTCAGGCATCGCGATGACGCGGGCCGCAGAACGAGGAGCCCGCCATGCGCTGGGATACGATCAAGGCCTACAGCCAACCGACAGCGGTCGCGGTGCAGGCACCGCTCAAGCGCTGCGACAAGCGTGGGCGGGGCGGCTGACATGCTGACCTGGACCCTGATCTTCCTCGCGGTCGCCATTATCGCGGGTGTGCTGGGCTTCGGCGGCATTGCCTCCACAGCCTCCGGCTTCGCCCGGGTGCTGTTCTTTATCTTTCTCGTGCTGTTCGCGGTCTCGCTGCTGACCGGCAGGCGGTTGCTCGGATGAGACGACGACTTGCTCTCGCAGTACTCGGTGGCGCCGTGCTGACCGTGTCTTCCACCAGGGCCGCGCCGCGCGGGGTCTGGTTCGATCCCACGCAACTGCCCTCCTACACCGGCCGGGTGGAGCGCTTCATCGGCAATCCCGCGGGCGAGGTCGACCGGCTGCTTTTTCGCGAGGGCACCCAGATCGTGATCCCCCCCGCCGAGGCGGAAGCGATCCGCGAGGCGGTGCAGGAGGGCGATGGGATGACGGTCTGGGGCATCCGCGCGCGCGCCGCGCCGGTGGTGGTGATGCTGGCCTGGGCCCGGCCGGGCAGCGAGGAGGCGAATTTCGTGGCCCAGCCCTCATGGTTCGCACCGCTGCGGCGGGGCACGGCGCGGCTGCGCGTCGCGGGCGTGGTCGAACGCGCGCTGCTGACCCCGCAGGGCGAGGGCATGGGCGTGCTGCTGGCCAATGGCGATGTCATCCGCCTCAGCCCCGCCAGCCACGCGACGCTGGCCGACCGACTGGCGACGGGTGCCGCGATCATGGCCGAGGGGCTGGGCAGCATGCGTGGCGCGCGCCGCGCGATCGACGCCGAGCGCCTGGGCCCGAGCGAGGCTGATCTCGCGCCGGTGCCGGGCGCCCAGTCATGAGCCAGACCACGGCACTGCCCCGCGCGCCCGAGACGCCAAGCCCCTTCCGCGATTTCGCCCGCCTCGCCCGCATCTGGCTCAGCGCGCCGGACCGTGGCGACGCCCGGCTGCTCATCGCCGTCCTCTTGCTGCTCACCGGCATGCAGGTGGCGGTGCAGATCGGCTTCAACCTTTGGAGCCGCGACTTCTTCAATGCGCTGGAGCGCCGCGACAACGCGGCGTTCCAGAACCAGATCCTGTATTTCCTGGGCCTGGCCGTGGTGTCGATGACGGTCGCGGTGAACCAACTCTATCTCAAGCAACTCATCCAGCTGCGCTGGCGCGGCTGGCTGACCCGCTACCTGATCGACAACTGGATGCGCGACGGCCGGCAATACCAGTTGGAAATGGCAGGCCAGGGCGCCGACAATCCCGACCAGCGCATCGCCGAGGATGTCCGCGTGGCGACCGAGCTGGCGGTGGAATTCGTCACCGGCCTGCTCAGCGCGCTGCTCATGCTCACCGCCTTCATTGGCATCCTCTGGACCCTGTCCGGTCCCCTGCACCTCGCCCTGATGGGCGGCGAGGTGGATATCCCAGGCTACATGGTCTGGGCTGCGCTGCTCTATGCGCTGCTGGGCTCGAGCCTGACCTGGATGGTGGGGCGGCCGATGGTCACCCTCAATGTCGAGCGCACCTCGGCCGAGGCGGATTTCCGCTTCGGCCTGACCCGCGCGCGGGAGAGCGGCGAGGGCATCGCCTTCATCCGCGGCGAGACCGATGAGCGGCGCGGCCTGGGTGCCGGCTTCGAGCGCGTGGCGGGCAGCGTGCGGGCGCTGATGCGCAGCCAGCGCAACCTGATGTGGCTGACCAGCGCCTATGGCACGCTGGCGATGATTTTTCCCACCATCGTCGCCTCACCGGGCTATTTCGCCGGGGTCATCACGCTGGGCGGGCTGATGCAGATCGGCGCCGCCTTCGGCCAGGTGCAGGCGGCCCTGAACTGGTTCGTCGACAATTTCCCCCGCATCGCGGAATGGCGCAGCGCCATCAGCCGTTTGATGGGCTTCCAGGCCGCGATCGACGACCTGGCGGCGCTGGCGGCCGATCCGGAGCAGCCCACCATCACCGTCAGTGACGGCGAGGCCGACAGCCTCGTGCTGCGCGACCTGGAGGTGGCCTTCGCCGATGGCACGACGGTGATCGCCGAAAGTTCGGCCGAAATCCGCGCCGGCGAGCGGGTGCTGATCAAGGGCGCCTCGGGCACCGGCAAATCCACCCTGTTCCGCGCCATTGGCGGGCTTTGGCCGTGGGGAGCGGGGGAGATCATCACGCCGCCCGCCGCCACCATGATGTTCATGCCGCAGCGGCCCTATCTGCCCCTGGGCACGTTGCATGCCGCGCTCAGCTACCCCGCCGCCGCGGATAATTTCAGCGCGGAGGAGGCGCGCGAGGCGCTCGAACTCGTCGGCCTTGCCCATCTCACCCCCCGGTTGGACGAGGAGGAGCGCTGGGACCGCGTGCTCAGCCTGGGCGAGCAGCAGCGCATGGCCTTCGCCCGGCTGCTGCTGCACAAGCCGGCCTGGATCTTCATGGACGAAGCCACCGCCGCTCTCGACGAGGCCAACCAAGACATGATGATGCAGCTGGTGGTGGACCGCCTGCCGCAGGTGGCACTGGTCTCCATCGGCCACCGGCCGGGGCTGGAGGTGTTTCACAATCGCACGCTGACGCTGCACCGGCAGGAGGGTGGGGCACGGTTGAGCCTGCCGCCGCGCCGCGCCCGCCCCGGCAGCAGCTGGGTCACGCCACGGCTGCGCGACAGGTTGCGCCGGGCCGGTGAGTGACGGCGAAACTCTGGCTGCGGCCCGGGCGTTTGAACCGCATCGCTTAGCCAAAAGGAGATCGCGATGCGCATGATACTGCTCTGGGCCCTGGGCATCCCCATCCCGCTGCTCATCATCCTCTATCTGACGGGCATCCTGTAGGACGCACCGATCGCGGCCGGGTTATTCCCCGGCCCGCACCCTGGCGATGGCGGCGTCGAGTTCGGCGCCGAGCAGGATCACATAGGCGCTGACGTAGAACCACATCAGCAGCGCCACCACGGCACCCAGCGGTCCATAGGTCGCATCATAGCTGGCGACATGGGTGACGTAGAGCGAGAACAGGGCCGATGCCACGGCCCATAACAGCGTGGCCGAGACCGAGCCGATGGAGAACAGCCGCCAGCCCGGCGCCGGCCGCGCCGGGCCGAAGCGGTACAGCAGCCCGATCGCCACCAGCACCGAGGCCATCAGCAGCCCGAGCCCGGCCGCGCGATAGAGCAGCGCCCGGAACGGCTCCAGCCCCAGCGCGCCCAGAATGCCGGGCAGCACCACCAACAGCGCCAGGCCCAGGATCACCGCTGTGATGGCGCCGAAGGTGAGCAGCAGCGAGGTTGCGTAGAACGCGATGGGCCCACGCTCCTCCACCTTGTCCTGCGCCAGGTTCAGCGCCGAGAGCATGGCGCGGATGCCCGAGGAAGCGCTCCACAGCGCAATCGCGCCGCCGATCACCGCGCCCAGCCGGGCGCGCTCATGCGGCGCTGCGACCAGTTCATGGATCCGCGCGGCGATAAGCGCCGCGCTCTGCGGTGGCATCAGGCGTTCGAGGAGGATGAGTTGCGGTTCCACCGTCGTCGGATCGAAGGCAAGACCATAGAGGCCGATGCACAGCGAGATCGCGGGGAAGAGCGCCAGCATGGCATAGAAGGCGCAGCCGGCGGAGACGACGGAGATGTGGTCGGAGGTGGCGGTGGCGTAGGCCTGTCGCCAGATGCCGAGCCGCGGGGGTGCATTGCGGACGCGGCGAAAAGGGGGCGGCGAACCGCCCCCAGTCACGTCGATTCAGCCCTGCCGCAGGGTGGAGAACTCGAAAGCCGGGCGGGCCTGGAGCATCTCCTTGGTGGCACCCGAAAGGGTCACGCGCTCACGCTCGCGGTTCCACATCAGGTCATTCAGCGGCACCGCGACCAGACGGCCGCCCAGGCCGAGGAAGCCGCCGACCTGCAGCACGGCCACGGGGCCGGCGGAGGCGCCATGCAGCACGATGTCCTCGATCTCGCCGATCGCTTCGTTGCGCTCATTGTAGACCTTGCTGCCGATGACCTGCGTCATGCGCATGCGCACCGCCATCATGCTGCCGGCGGGGTAGGCGGTGGTGGCCGAGGCGCGCTGCGTTGCAACAGCACGATTGAGGTCCGAACTCGCCGTGCCTGGCGTCGGAATGGCGGCGGCGCCGCTGGTGGTGCCGGTCGCGGGCGCCTGGGTCGTGCTCACCGAGGGGGTGGTGGTGACGGAAGGCGTGCTGGGTGCGGGCATGACGCGGTTCACCGGCGGCGCTGCCGGGGCCGGCGTCGCGGGCGTGGAGAGCTGCGCGGAGGCCAGCATCGGCACGGCGAGCATGCTGCTGGCGAGCAGCATGGTGAGGCGATTTCTGGTCCTGGTCATGGCGGGATATCCCTTTTCGTGTTTGGGGCCGGCCAACGCCGGCCCTGTTGGATGAACGATCCTGGCGGCGGATGGTTGCCTGCCCAGATCGCCTCAGCGGCGGGCCAGCGCGTGGCGAATGCCCTCGGCCACCACCCCGCCCAGCAGCGCGGTCACGCTGCGCCCGCTCAAAAGCTCAACCGTCTCACTGATCAACGGCACGCGGGCCGCCTCGCGCAGCGATTCCTGGCGGATCAACAACGCGGCATCAGCCACCGGGTCGGGCCTGTCGCGGGCGAGCAGCAGCAGGAACGCGGCCAGCACAGCATCGGCCAGGCCGAGCAGCAGGCTTGCCGCGACCGCATCCCAGCGCGCCGCCAGCCACAGCCAGGCCGCGACATGGAACAGCAGCAGCGCCGCGGCGCCGAAGCTGACGGCGGCGCCCGTCAGCACCGCGCCGCGGATCCCGCGCGCGGCGCCACGCCGCATCCGCAGGCCCTCCGCCTGCGCGGCGACGCCGAGCAGCCGAAGGGCCCTCAGGCTCATCGCCGTGACACGAGGTTGACGAGGCCGGCCAGCAGGAAGCCGGCGGCGCCGGCAATGGCGATGGCGGCAAGCGGCTGCGCCTTCACCGTGGCACTCAGCTCATCCGCCCGGGCGCTGACGGCGTCGGAGGTGGCCTTCGCCGCATCCTCGGCACGATGGGCCAGGGCGCTGACGACGGGCGTCACGCGCTCGGCCATGAGCTTGTCCATCTGCTGGCGGAGGCAGGCGATCTCGGCCTGCACGTCGTCGGTCACGGTGTTGATGGTATTGGACATGATGGTCTCCTTGTGGGTGTGTGGGGCGGGCTTCAGGCGATGTGGCTGCGCAGCATCCAGGCCGCCTTCTGGTGGGCGATGATGCGCGCCACCAGCATGTCGTGGGTGGCGGGGTCCTCCGCCTCCTCGGCGGCCTCGGCCAGTTGCTGGGCGTGGCTGGCCAGTGTTGCGTTGTCATCGACCAGCAGGCGCACCGCCTCCGCCGTGCCGAGATCGGCCGGTGTATCCTCCAGCGTGGAGAGCTCATGCAGTTCGTCGAGGCCGCGCGGCGCCTCCGCCCGCAGCGCGCGCAGCCGCTCGGCCAGGGTGTCGATGGCGGCGAAGAGCTCGCCATACTGGCTCTCGGTCAGCTTGTGCAGGCCGATGAAATTCTCACCCGTGGCGTTCCAATGGCAGGCCTGGGTCTTGGCCAGAAGGGCGTAGGTCTCGGCGACATGGACACGAAGCCCAACGGCGATCTCGGCATTCATGCCATGCGTCTTGCTGCTCATCGGCGGCATTTCTCCTGCGGCAGGGCGGGGCCCGGCGGGGTTGCGATGACAGGGGAAACGCAATTGCCGCCGCCGCGTTGCATGTGCACCCACAGTTTCCGGATATGCCCATGGCCCCGTTCCACCCACCCGCCAGCCAGGAAGGCCGCGCCGCCACCAGGCTGCTGGTCGCAGCACTCGTCATCTTCGGGCTGCAGGCCGGCCGGGATATCCTGGCGCCCCTGGCATTGGCGCTGCTGCTGACCGTGGCGGCCCTGCCGGTGGTGGACTGGATGCAGCGCCTGCGCGTGCCCATCGTGCCGGCGGTGGTCGCGGTGCTGCTGGCGGTGCTGGGGCTGATGGGTGTCGTCCTCTATGTGCTGGCCAGCCAGGCCTTTCTGCTGCTGGAGGCGATGCCGCGCTACGAGAACGAGCTGCGCGCGAAGCTGGTGGCGCTTGGCACCGGTTCGGGGCCGGTGAACGAGGTTCTGCGGCTGATCAACCGGCTGGGTGCCGCGACCCGCCCGGCGGAAGCACCGGCCGTGCCGGTGGTGATGCTGGCCGAGCCGCCGACCACGCCGCTGGCGGCACTGGGCGACGTGCTGGGCGTGGTGCTGGCGCCGGCCGCCATCACCGCCATCACCCTGCTGCTCATGGCCTTCCTGCTGATCAACCGCAGGGATGTGCGCGACCGCGTGTTGCGCCTGATGGGCACCGAAGGCATGCACCGCACCACCCAGGCGATGCAGGACGCGACCGTTCGTGTGGGTCGCTTCCTGCTCATGCAGGTGATGGTCAATGCCGTCTTCGGGCTGGGCGTTGCGCTGGGTCTCTGGGGCCTGGGCGTGCCCAATGCGCCGCTCTGGGGCGTGCTGGGCTTCGTGCTGCGCTTCGTGCCCTATCTCGGCGCCCCGTTGGCGGCGCTGTTCCCGATCATGGTGGCATTCGCAACCACGGAGGGTTGGCAGACCGTGCTGCTGGTGGGCGCCTGGTTCCTGCTGTTTGACACCGTGATCAGCTATGCGCTGGAGCCCTGGCTCTACGGCGCCTCGGCCGGCGTCACGCCGCTGGCGCTGGTGCTGTCGTCGATCTTCTGGGCGGCGCTCTGGGGGCCGATCGGGTTGATCCTGGCGCCAGCCATCACCGCCTGCCTGGCCATCGCGGGGCGCCATCTGCCGGCGCTCGGCTTTCTCGACGTGCTGCTGGGTGACGAAGCGGCGCTATCACCGGCCGAAGGCTTCTACCAGCGACTGCTGGCAGCCGATGCCCGGGGTGCGGCGCGCCTGCTGGCCAATGCCGCCACCACGGAGGGCGAGGTGGCGGCGCTGCGCCAGCTGGTGGAACCCGCCATCAGCCGCATCGCCGCCGACCGCCCGGCGGCCGATTACGGCGCGGCGCTCGCCACCAGCGCCACCCGCGCGCTGATCACCGCCATGGCGACACTGGAATTGCCGGCGGCAGGCGCGGTCGATGTGCTGGTGCTGCCCGCCGGCGGCGCGCTGGATCGTGCCGCGGCCGCCATGGCGGTGGCTGCGCTGCGCGAGGTGGGGCTGGCCGCCGGCAGCACGGCGAGCGGTGCGGCCAGTCACGTCGTGCTGGTGGTCACCACCGCGATGCAGCCGCTGCGGCTGGAACGCGCCATGGCCCAGGCCCACCGCATGGGGCGCGAGGTGCTGCTGTTCAGCCCGGTCGAGGACGGCGCCCGGGTGCTCGCCCGGCTGGAGCCGCCGCCGCCCTGCCTTGAAAACCTCCAGGCCCTGCTGGAGGCGCTGGGCTGATCAGGGCGCAGCCGGCAGCGCGTTGGGCCCGATATGCAGCACGCAGCGCAGGCCCGCCGCCTCCCAATACCGTTCGATATGGCCATCGAGCGGGGTGCCGGCATTGGCATCGATCAGTTGCGTGCCGAAGCCCGAACGCGATGGCGGGCCGGCGAGGATGGGCCCGCCGTGCTCCGTCCAGCTCAGCTGCGCACCCCGCCCCACCCGCTCCCAGCGCAACACCAGATGGCCCTCGGGCGCGGAGAAGCAGCCATGCTTGGCCGCGTTCGTCAGCAATTCGTGCAGCACCATGGCGAAGGCCTGCGCGGCCTGGGCGATGAGGCGCAACGGCGGCCCCTCGCGCCGCACCCGGCTGCCATAGGCGGCGGTCTCCTCCAGCGCGATATCGCGCAGATCCGCACCCTCCCAGCCGGTGTGGGACAGTATCGTATGGACCCGCGCCACGGCCGAGATGCGCCCCTCCAGCACCTGCACCAGCGCTTCCACATCATCGGGCGCCTCCGCGGCCGAAATGCGCACCAGGCTTCGCACCACGGCCAGCACGTTCTTGGCGCGGTGGTCCACCTCGCGCGAGAGCATCTGCTCCGCCTCCTCGGCCCGTTTGCGGGCGGTGATGTCGAGCATGGAGCCACTGACGGCCACCACCTCCCCCCCCTCGCCCAGGACGGGATGGAAGCCGCAGAGCAGCACGCGGCGCGGCTGGTCCAATCCATCCAGCGGGGGTTGGGTGACATCGATTTCCACGCCGGAAAGCGGCTCACCATCGGCGATCAGGCGTTGCAGGCGCGGCACCAGCATGGCGGCCAGCCGCGGCGCCAGTTCGGCCAGGCCGTGACCCAGATGCTCCTCGGCCGCCGCACCCTGGATTTCGGCGAAGAGCGTGTTCACCGCGAGAAACCGCAGCCGCCGGTCGAGCAGGCAAAGCCCGACAGGCGCGTTGCTGTAGGTCGCCTGCAGGCGCTGCGACTGCTCGGCCAGCGCCTCGCGCGCGCGGCGCAGTTCGTCGAAATCGAGCGCCACGCCGGCCCAGGCGGTGACCTCGCCATCGCTGTCGCGGATCGGCGCGGCGCGGCAGAAGAACCAGCGCCAGGCCCGGTCCTCGGCCCGCAGCAGGCGCAGTTCGACATGGAACTCGCCCGCGCCCCCGGCCGCCGCCTCGGCCAGGGCGGCACGCCAGGCCGTCACCGCGCGGCGCACGTCGGCAGGGTGCACCGCGCGCAACCAGCCCGCCCCCGTGGTATGGGCGATGTCGCGGCCGGTGAGGTTTCGCCAATAGCCGTTCAGCCAGTCGATATTGCCCCGCGCATCGGCGGTGAAGACCACCTGCGGGCTGACATCGGAGAGCGCCTTGACCCGGATGGCGGCGACCACCCGCGCCGCCTCGGCCCGCTGCAGCGCATCGGCCATCAGGTCGAGTGCGCTGCCGATCCGCTCGAATTCGCGCCCGCCGCCCAGGGGGCCGACGCGCGCGGCCCATTCCTGCCGTGACCAGGCCTGCGCCGCCCCCAGCAGCCGGGAAACCGGCCGCTCCACCAGGATATGGAAGGCGCCGATCGCCAGCACCAGCGTCAGCAGCAGCGAGCCGATGATGAGGAAGGCGGTGCGGCGGTCGCGCTCCAGCTCGGCGGCGATTTCGGTGTCGGCGGCAAGCCCCACCGCCACCGTCAGGCCGATGGGTGCCGCCGGCACCGGCATGAAGCCGGCGATGCGTCGTTCGCCGTCAAGCGATTCGCCGTCGCGCAGCGAGGGCCGCATCGCGGTCGCCGCTTCGAAAGCGAAGCCCGGCACGGTGGTGCCAACGAAACGCCCGCCATCGGGGGTGCGGGCCAGGACGACGCCGCGGCCATCGATGATCGAAGCGGCGGCGCCCGCGGGCAGCGGCAGCGCCTCCAGATCGTCATGCATCCAGTCCAGCGACAGCGCGACAACCACCACGCCCGCCAGCACGCCGGCATCACTACGCAGCGGGGATGCGAAATGCAGGCTGGGGGCGCCGGTCGCCCGGCCCCGGGTGTATTCGCCCACTGCGAAGGGGGCGCCGGCGCGCACAGCCTGGAAATACGGTCGGTCGGCCACATTGCCGGCCGGGAGCTCGGGCGCGGCGGCACAGACCCGCCTGCCCTCGAGGTCGAACAAATTGGCGGCGATGTAGCGGGTGTAACCGCGCAGCAGCCGGGCCAGGAAGAGGTCGCATTCCGCATTGGGAACGCCGGCGCGCAGCGCCTCATGCGCCGCCATGGCGTTCAGCAGGTGTTGCGCCCCCTCGAAGACGCGCAGTTGCTGGCCGGCGACCAGGCGGGTGAGGCGCATCGCCTCGGCACCGAGCTGCTGCGCCCGCTCGCCGCGCGCCTCCTGTTCGAGTTGCGTCTGCACCAGCGCCGCCGGCACCAGGGCGAGAAGGACCAGCAGCAGAGCGCGGACGGCGAGTGGCATGGTGTTCCTTCTGGGGCATCGGGCGGCGCGTCTGGCACCGGCGGGCACGCGGTCAAGCCGGGGCGGTGGCGCGACCCTTGCTCTCAACTGGGCGCCAGCCGGATTGTTGCCGGTGGTGCCGCCCGGTCTTCCGGCGCGCAGCGACGCGCTTTGACCATTGGGACAACGACAGCACCTTACCCTATTGCGGCCGCATCAGGCAGGGGTTTGCGCCGCCCGCTTGCCCCCGGGCCCTGCCAGAGCCGGTTACGGCGCATGGCGAGCGCCATGACCGGCACCGGCGAACCCCTTCTGCACGCTGCAACTGGGGGTGCCGAAGGCGCGAATTGGCACTGAAAAGCGCCCCGGCCAGCGCGACCACCATTCTCCGATCCAGAGTCCCCGGGCGATGGAATTCACCCGGAGGGCTATCAAACGCGATGACATCATCCGTTCGCATGCCTTGCTCCGGAAAGCATCATTGCCAGAGCGGCAGATATCCAACCGGTCGAACCGCTCCGCGCTTGAGCGCACGCGGACCAAGCCCTCTGCGCCCACCATTGCCGCGACTGCTTCGGCAAAACCCTTCCCCGGGCCAGCAGCGCTACCCTTCGAACCACCCCCGATAGAAGTCCCGCAGGTGCGGCAGCACCTGGCGCGCCGTGTCGCGCCGGCGCGCTTCTTCCGCGCTGCGGGGCACGGCGAGTTGCGCTGCCAGTTCGGTCAGGGCGGCCTGGCGGTCCACGCGGGTGAATGTGTTGTCGTGGTAGATCACTTCGCCTGCGACGAGGACGGTTTTCACCCCGCCGGTCTTGGCACGTTGCACCACGGCCGACAGCACATCGGTGTCCTCATCGAGGAAAGGCCAGGCGATCTGTTGCCAGTCCAGCAGAACGATGTCGGCGGCCGCGCCCGGCACCAGGCGACCAATGCTGTCGCCAAAGCCCGTGGTGCCGGCGCCATGTTCGGTGGCCATCCGGAACACCTCCGCGGGGCTTGGCACGTCGGTGGGGTCGTGGCCGGGTTGGCGGTGCTGGCGCAGCACCATGCGCATTTCCAGCAGCATGTCGCGGTCGTCGTTCATGCCCGCTTCGTCGATGCCGATGGCGATGCGCACGCCGCGTTTGCGCCAGCCATTGAGGTCGGCGCGGCCGCTGCGCAGGCGCAGGTTGGAGGAACAGTTGTGGCAGATCCGTGTGCCGGTTTCGGCCACCCGGTCCATTTCGGCCTCCGAAAGCCAGACGCCGTGGCCGAGCGTGCAATGTGGCCCCAGCAGCCCCGCGCGGTCGAGTTGTGCCACGGCGGAGATGCCGGCACGCCGCGTCGCGTATTCGCGCTGGAAGGCGGTTTCCAGCAGATGGATGTGGAAGGGCACGCCGGTCGCGTCGCAGACCTCGCGCACGCGTTCCAGCGCGGCATCGCTGCACCAGTGCAAATTGGCCGGCGCGAGCTGAATGGCGATGCGCGGATCACTGCCGAAGCGCCGGCGCAGCTCTTCGAAAAAGACGAAATTGTCTTCCAGCGGCACGGTCTGCCGCGCCAGCAGCGGCGCCACCGCGGCGGCCACGTCCGGCGGCAGGCTGGCCAGAAACGCCTGGTCATCGCCATAGACCAGCCGGTTCTGGTCGCGGATGCCATGCGCGTAGGAGACCCGCATGCCGAGATCCTGATAGGCCCGCAGCGTGTCCGTGGCGCCCTGGATCATCGCCTCCAGTGGCCCGGGCAGGCGGTTCTGCAGGTGTTGCACGGTGGTCACGCCGCTCGCCACCATCTCGAAGGCGGAATAGAGCGTGTCCAGCCTCAGATCCACGCTGCGCGCGGCCAGCCGGCTGCCGAACCACAGCTCCAGCGGCAGGTCGGGCGAGCCGAGCTGCAGCGGGGTGAGGCCGACATGGTGATGCGCGTTGACGAAGCCCGGAATCACCACCTGGTCCGGCCCGCCCAGCACCTGGTCCACCCGGCGGCGGGCCAGGCTGTCAAACGGCCCGGTCTCGACCACCACCCCATTTTCGACCAGCACAGCGCCGTCCTCGATCAGCACGGGCGTGTCGTCGTCGCGGATATGGGTGATGACCGAGCGGCCGCGGATCAGGGTGGTGGTCATTCCATCGCTCCAATTCTGGCCGTCCCCGCGTTGCGCGCGGACGCAGCCGGCAACACTCTTTGGCCACATGCGAGAGAAACCACATGGCCGATTACCCCAACACGCCGCTGCATCGGTGGCAGTTGCCGTGGCGGCGCCTATGCTCCGAACGGTGAGGCTGGCCGATGGCGGGGTGATGGTGGTCTGACTACCAGTCCTGGCTGATGCCCTCGGATTCCACATAGGACCGCCAGCCACCGAATGCGGTGATCTCGCGCATCCCCTCGACCAACCGGGGTTCGCCCAGAACCCCCAGCGGCCCGGTGCCGTCATCGAGCAGCAGCCGACCCACGCTCAGCCCATCCGCCTCACCTTCAACAATCCGGCAGAAGCCCTCGCGGCTGACCTGGTACAGCTCCGCCAGGATCGACGCGCCGCCTTCATTCACCCGCACCATGCCGGGGAAGCGGTCATTGATCGACCACAGCCGATAGACCGGGGCCGTCCTCACTTCGCGCAGAAAGACCGCGCCCGAGGCCAGCATGCGGGGATGGCCGCGCAGCCCGCGCATCAGCCCGCCATTCACCACCATGGCGACAAGGTTCTCGGGGATGCCGGGCATCTCGACGGGGCGGGCAGGCATGGCGCCGGTGGGGAGGCGCATCTCAATCGGCCGTGATGGCGGTGGCACGGATGATGCGGGCATTGTTCTCGATTTCCTCGCGCATGAAGGTGTCGAAGGCCGGGCGCAACATGGGCCGCGGCGTGACTCCCAGTTCGTTGAAACGCTCGATCATCGCCGGTTCGGCCAGGGTTGCGTTGACCGCGGCCGCGAGTGCGTCGAGGGCGGCCGGTGGGCTCTCGGCCCGGGCCACCATTCCGAACCAGGAGTTGGACACCACGCCCGGCACTCCGGCCTCATCAAAGGTGGGCGTGTCCGGCAGGCTGGGCACGCGCCCGGGGTTGGAGAGCGCTATGGCGCGCACCCGTCCCTCACGGATCAACGGCAGCGCCTCGGGCAGGTTGGAGAACATCAGCGGCACCTGGCCGCCCATCACATCGGCCAGCGCCGGTGCGGCACCCCGGTAGGGAATGTGCTGCAACTCGATCCCTGCCGCCCGCTTGAAGCTTTCCCCGCCCAGATGGGCGGAGGTGCCGTTGCCGAAGGACGCATAGGCGATGGTGCCGGGCGCGGCGCGGGCCGCGGCCACCACCTCTGCCACGCTGCGCGGCGCGAAGCCTGGCGCCGCCACCAGCACATGCGGGTTGAAGCCCAGCGAGGCGACGCCGGTGAAGTCCCGCCGCGCATCGAAGGGCGGGTTGCGGGCCAGGGTGGCGTTGATGGTGAAGCTGTTGGCGATCATCAGCGCGGTGCCGCCATCGGCCGCTGCCTTGGCCACCGCGTCGGTGCCGATGATGGTGCCGGCGCCGGCACGGTTCTCGATGAGGACAACGCTGCCCATCCGCTCGGCCAGGCGGGGCTGCACGAGCCGCGTCAGCACATCCAGTGAGCCACCGGGCGGGAAGGGAACGACGAGCCGGAGCGATCGCCCCTGGGCCAGGGCTGGGGAGGCGAGCAGGGCAGGGAGATGGCGGCGGCGCATGGCGCAATCATTGCACGCGCGGGCATGTTGGCAAGCAGGGTTGCCAGCCGTGCTTCCGCGCGGGCCTTTGCGGTCGAGCATGCCGATCGCTGACGCATGCCCCCGCAAGGCCGAGGCGCGGACGGACGGGCCACACGTCCCAAAGCCCCCCGCGTTGCGCATGGGCGCGTGCCGCCCCATTCTATGGCCACACACGGGAGAAACCACATGGCCGATTACCCCAATACCCTTCTGCACATCGCAGGCGTTTGGCGCGGCGGCGCCGAGGGCCGCAAGATCGACGTGCTGAACCCCGCCAATGAGGATGTCATCGGCACCGTCGCCCATGCGACGCAGGTCGATCTCGACGCCGCCCTGGCCGCGGCCGATCGCGGCTTCGCCGCCTGGCGCAAGGTCAGCGCCTTCGAGCGCTCCAAGCTGCTCCGCAAGGCCGCCGACCTGCTGCGCGCCCGCGTGGACGAGATCGCCCGCCTGATGACCATGGAGCAGGGCAAGCCGCTGGCCGAGGCCCGCGTCGAAATCCTGGGCGGCGCCGACACCATCGACTGGTTCGCCGAGGAAGCCCGCCGCACCTATGGCCACGTCATCCCCGCCCGGGCAGAGGGCGTCTATCAGCTCACCATCAAGGAGCCGGTCGGCCCCGTCGCCGCCTTCACCCCCTGGAACTTCCCGATCAACCAGATCGTGCGCAAGCTTTCGGCCTCGCTGGCCGCGGGTTGCTCGATCATCGTCAAGGCGCCGGAAGAAACCCCGGCCAGCCCCGCCGCGCTGATCCGCGCCTTCCTCGATGCCGGCGTGCCGGGCGATGTCATCGGCCTCGTCTATGGCGTGCCGAGCGAGATCAGCTCCTACCTCATCGCCAGCCCCATCATCCGCAAGGTGACCTTCACGGGCTCCACCCCGGTGGGCAAGCTGCTCTCGGCCATGGCCGGCCAGCACATGAAGCGCGTCACGATGGAACTCGGTGGCCACGCCCCGGCGATGGTGTTCAATGACGCCGATGTCGAGCACGCCGCGAAAACCCTGGCCTTCGCCAAGTTCCGCAACGCCGGCCAGGTTTGCGTCTCACCCACCCGCTTCCTGGTGCAGGAGAATGTCTACGACCAGTTCGTCGCCAGCTTCACGAGCCACGCCAAGGCACTGAAGGTGGGCGATGGCATGGACGCCACCACCAATATGGGCCCCATGGCCAATGAGCGCCGCGTGCCGCAGATGGAGGCGCTGATCGCCGATGCCCGCCAGAAGGGCGCCGAGATCACCACCGGTGGCAGCCGCATCGGCAACAAGGGCTATTTCTTCGAGCCCACGGTGGTCGCCGGCGCCACGCTCGATATGCGGGCGATGAATGAGGAGCCCTTCGGCCCGGTCGCCCTGATGCGCCCGTTCAAGGAATTCTCGGACGTCGTGACCGAGGCCAACCGGCTGCCCTGGGGCCTGGCCAGCTATGCCTTCACGAGCAGTGCCAAGACGGCGCAGGCCCTGGCCGCCGGCGTCGAGGTCGGCATGATGACCATCAACCATCTCGGCCTCGCACTCCCCGAAGTGCCCTTCGGCGGCGTGCGCGACAGCGGCTACGGCACCGAGGGCGGCTCCGAGGCGATCGAGGCCTATCTCAACACCAAGTTCGTCAGCCAGTTCGGGCTGTAGGACCGGCAGGGGCGCCGCGCTTTCTTCACGCGGCGCCCCAACATCCGCCGCATTACAGCGTTCTCCTGCAGCACCTCATCACTGGAGAACGCCGATGAAACGTCGAGGCCTTTTCGCAGCCCTGGCCAGCCTTGCCGCCGCGCCGGCCGCTCTCGCCGCCATGCCCCGCCCGCGCCTGGACTGGGACCCCGTGGAGGATGGCGCGCTGAGCCAGCCCCCCCTGCGTGAAAGCGACGCGCCACCTGACGTGCTGGAGGCTCAGCATCGCCGCCGCCGCTGCCGCTGGGAGACCCATCGGGTGCGCTATCGCGACCGCTGGGGCCGGATGCGCTGGCGCACGGTTCGGCGCGAGGTCTGCTGGTAGCGCTACCAGGCCGGCCGGCGCCACAGCCCGGCCAGCAGCATCCCACCCACCACGAGTGTCATGCCAAGATACTGCGCAGGCCCCGGTGCCTCGGCCAACACCAGCGCCGCCAGCAGCGTGCCCAGCACCGGCACCAGCGGCGGAAAGATCGAGGCCCGACTTGGCCCCATCACGGCATAACAGTGCGAATACAACGCATTGGCCAGCAGCCCCACGCCCAGGCCCTGGTAGAGCGCCTGGAACACCGCCTCCTGCGGCGCCACCGCCAGCCCGCCCCAGCCGAAAATCGCGAAATGCAGCGGCACATAGGGCAGTGAAAACGCGCTGATCATGCAGGCCGAGCGCAGCCCCGACACCCCCCAGGACCGCAGCAGCGTGCCGTAAAGCGCCCATTGCAACCCACTCGCCACCAGCAGCGCATCGCCCGCCCAGGTCCCGCCGCCGAACCCCGCCCCCGCGATCAGCACAAGCCCGCCCAGCAATAGCGGCAGGGCCGCCAGCGCGCCGCGCCCCGGCCGGTCGCCCAGGGCCAACCAGCCCAACAGCGTGGCAAAGACCACCGTGCCGCCCGGGTTCAGCACCGCGGCATGGCCGGCGGAACTCCAGCCCACCCCCAGCACCTGCATGGCGTAATAGGGCAGGCCGCCGAGCGCCGTCAGCGCCGCGATCCGCGGCCAGGACAGCCCCCCCAGGCCGATGCGCGCCAGCACCGCGGCACAGGCCAGACCGCCCAGCAGATAGCGCAACATCATGATGTCGAGCGGCCCCAGCCCCGCCGCGATGGCGTGCCGGGTGGCGACGAAGCTGCCGGAATAGAGCAGCATGGCCGCAAGGCCGGCGAGAATGGTGGGCATCGGCGCAGACTGCCCGAACTCAGCCCGGCGCGACAGGCTCCCGCAGCACGGCCGTGATCATCGCCATATGCGCCGCCTTGATCTGCTCCAGCGGCAGCGGCTGGATGGCCTCGAAGCTCATCCGCCAGACCGTCGCCATCATCGCCGGCGCCATCAGGAGCATCGGCAGCTCGGTCACGGCATTGGCGTGGAACTCGCCCCGCGCCACCCCGCGCGCCACCAATTGCCGCAGCAACCCCAGCGCGCGCGTGACGGATTGGCGGTGATAGATCTCCAGGATGGCGGGAAAGCGCGTCCCCTCGGTCAGGATCATCCGTAGCAGCCCCACCATGCCGGGCTGGCCGATCCGGCCATAGACCCGGTCGAGCAGCATGGCGAAGATCGGCAGGGTGGGGCCGTCATAGCCCTCCAGCGCCTGGCCGACCTGGTCGAAGACCGGCACGAGGCGGGAGACGATGGCGGCCTCGAACAGCGCCTCCTTGGTCGGAAAGTAGCGGAACACCGTGCCCTTCGCGATGCCCGCGCGTTTCGCGATGTCCTCGATCCGCGCGGCGGCGAAACCCTTTTCGCCGAATTCAGCGAGGCCGGCCTCGATGATCTCGGCTGGCCTTTCCTCCTTGCGGCGGCGGCGTGCGACAGAAAGTGACCCATCGGTCATTAAGGCTTTGCTCCGATGGCCGTGCATGGTATTGACCAACGGGTCATTAGCAGCCTGGCCAGCCACCGGGCAAGAACAGGATCGCCGCCATGCCGGAAGGGACCACACCGGGCACGCCGCCCCATCCCGGCCTGCCGCTGCCCAAGCCCACGCCGGCGCCGCGCCGGGCAAGGCGGCTCTCGCCCTGGCTGCTGGGCCTGGCGCTGCTGCTGGCCCTGGCCGGCGGCGCCTGGTGGCTGGCGGCGCGGCCCCGCCCCCCGGTGGCCGACGCCCCGCGCATGCCCAGCGGCACCGTCGTCGTCCGTCCCGCCCAGGGGCAGGTGGTGGCACTGGGAAAACTGCTGCCCCGCAGCCGCATCCTCATCATCGCGCCGCCCTTCGGCGCAGGCGACGCCCGCATCTCAACCCTGCCGGTGCAGGAGGGCGAGGCGGTGCCGGCCGGTGGCGTGCTGGCGCGCATGGACAGCGAGCCCGCGCTGCGCGCCGCCCTGGCGCTCGCCGAGGCCAATCTGGCGGCGCGCGAGGCCGCACTAGCACAGACCCGAATCTCCATCGCCGCCGCCCTCGAGGAATCCCGTGGCGGCCTGGCTCGGGCCGAGGCCGCGCTGCCCGTGCTGCGCCGCGACCTCGAGCGCGCGACCGACCTGGTCGGCCGCGGTGCCGCCACCGAACAGGTCGCCGACCAGCGCCGCCTCGCCTATGAGCAGGCGACGCATGAGGTCGTCCGCGCCCGCGCCACGCTCACCCGCTACACCGCGCCCAACCTCGATGCGCAGGCCGATGTCGTCCTGGCCCGGCGCAATGCCGAGGCGGCGGCGGCCGATCGTGACCGCGCCCGCGCCGATCTCGACAAGGCGGTGATCCGCGCCCCCATGGCCGGCACCGTGCTGACCCTCTATGCCCGTCCCGGCGAGCGGCCGGGCGCGCAGGGCCTCATGAGCTTCGGCGGCCTCGACCAGATGATCGCCGAGATCGAGGTCTATGAGGACCAGTTGCGCCTGCTCAACCCGGGCCAGCCCGTCACACTGGCCGCCGCCGCCCTGCCGCGCCCGCTCACCGGCACGCTGGGCCGCCTGGGCGCGGAGGTGCTGCGCCAGACGCTGACCGATGCCAGTCCCGCCGCCAATACCGACACCCGCGTGGTGCGCGCGGTGGTCGAGCTCGATCCCGCCTCGGCCACCATCGCCGCCCGCTTCGCCAATCTGCAGGTGACTGCACGCATCGCGGTGGCGCCGTGACCGCGCTGCTCACCCGGCTGCTGGGCAGGCTGCCCATCGGCTGGCTGCAACTGCGCCACAACCGCACCAGGCTGATCGCCGCCCTCGCCGGCGTCACCTTCGCCAACCTGCTGATCTATATGCAGCTCGGCTTTCTCGGCGCGCTGCTGACCGGCATCCGGCTGCCCTATGCCAGCTTCGACGCCGACATCCTCATCCAGGCCTCCGACGCCAATACCTTGCAGGATGGCAGCCCCCTGCCGCGCAACCGGATGCTGGAGGCCCTTGCCATTCCCGGCGTCGCCGAGGCCACGCCGGTCTATATCGCCAAGATGGACTGGAAGCAGCCCGACGGCACGATCCGCACGCTGGACGTGATGGGCGTGGACCCCCGCGTGGCCAGTTTCCGCGTGGCCGAGATCGAGGCGGCGCGGCCGCTGCTGGCCCTTTCCAATGCGGCGCTGATCGACCGCGGCACCCGCAATGTCCCGCCCGCCTTGTTCACCGAGATCGATGCGGGGCGGCCCTACCGGGTCGAATCCGGCAACCGCTCGATCAACATCCTGGGCAGCTTCCGCATCGGCGGCGGCTTCGGCGCCGATGGCGTGATGGTGGTCTCCGACCAGACCTTCCTGAAACTCTTCCGCAGCCGCGCCGCGGGGGCCCCCAATGTCATCCTGGTCCGCGCCGAGCGCGGCCAGAACATCCCCGAACTCATCGCCCGGCTACGCGCCGTGCTGCCCGAATCCGACACCGCCGTGCGCAGCGTCGATGAGGCGGTGACGCGCGACCAGAACTTCCAGACCACCCAGCGCCCGGTCGGCATCGTCTTCGGCTTCGGCGTGGTGATCGGCGCCCTCGTCGGCATCATCATCGTCTACCAGGTGCTGGCCTCCGATGTGGCGGACCACATGCGCGAATACGCGACCTTCAAGGCCATCGGCTACCGCCAGACCTTCTTCCTCGGCATCATCTTCGAGGAGGCGGTGATCCTGGCCGTCTTCGGCTTCCTGCCCGGCACGGCGCTGGCCGTCGGCCTCTATGCCGCGGTGAAGGCGGTGGCGGGGCTGCCGCTGGCGATGACGGGCGGGCGCATGGTCGCCATGCTGCTGGGCACCATCATCATGTGCACCCTCTCGGGCGCCATCGCCACGCGCAGGCTGGCGCGCGCCGATCCGGCGGCGCTGTTCTGATGCCCGCCGCGATGACCGTCCGCGGGCTGGACCATGCCTTCGGCGAGGGCGAGGCCCGGCGCCAGGTGCTCTTCGATATCGGCCTGGAAATCCCGCGCGGGCAATTCGTGATCCTGGTCGGCGCCTCGGGCTCGGGCAAGACAACGTTGCTGACCCTGCTGGGCTGCCTGCGCGCCCTGCAAGCGGGCAGCGTGGAACTGCTCGGCCAGGAATTGCTGGGCGCCGACGAGGCGATCCGGGTCGCCTGCCGCCGGCGCCTGGGCTTCATCTTCCAGGCCCACAACCTGCATGACAGCCTGACCGCGATGCAGAATGTCCGGATGGGCCTCGATGTGCATGGCATCCGGCCCGGCGCCGATGCGGCGGCCGAGCACATGCTGCGCCTGCTCGGCCTGGGCGACCGGCTGGACTATCTGCCGGCCAATCTCTCCGGCGGCCAGAAGCAGCGCGTGGCGGTGGCCCGCGCCCTGGTCGGCAATCCCGAAATCCTCTTCGCCGATGAGCCCACCGCGGCGCTGGACTGGGAGAGTGCGCGGCTACTGATCGACATCGTCCGCCTGCTGGCGCGCGAACGGGACACGACCACGCTGATGGTGACCCATGACGCCCGGATCATGGCCCTGGCCGACCGCATCCTGACCATGGAGGATGGCCGGCTGGTGCGCGACGAGGCGGTGGTGCCGGCCTGACGGCGCCGATGTCGCGCGCAAATTGACGTTTGGGGACAAATTCGCAGGCCCAGCCTGCAATTCGGGGAGTTGGCATTCCCGTCATGCCAAAGGGGCGACAGGGCGTCAAGGAAAATATTCCAGATCCATGCGGGGTGAAAACCCCTCCACCCCGGTGCTACAAGGTTTCATGGCCGATTCCTTCATCCACCTCCACGCCCATTCCAGCTATTCGCTGAGCGAAGGCGCGATCAAGGCGGAGAAGCTGGCGCAGCTGGCACTCGATGCCGGCATGCCGGCGGTGGCGATGACGGACACCGCAAACCTCTTCGGCGCGCTGGAATTCGCGCAAGGCTGCTCGGCCAAGGGCATCCAGCCCATCATGGGCTGCCAGCTCTGGCTGGCGCGTTCTGCCACCGACCCGCGGCCCGAGGCCGCCCGCCAGCAGCCCGATGTGCTGGTCGCACTCGCCATGAACCCCGCCGGCCTCGAAAACCTGCAAATGCTGAGCAGCGAGGGCTATCTCGGTGATGACCCCTCCGGCCGCCCCGCCATCGGCCTCGATCTGCTGGCGCGCCATGCCGAGGGGATTTTCCTGCTCACCGGTGGCACCCACGGCCCCATCGCCCGCCTCCTGGCCGAGGGCCGCCGCCCCCAGGCGGAAAAGCTGCTGGCCGACCTCGCGGCCCTCTTCCTTGGCCGCATCGCGGTGGAACTGCACCGCCACGGCACCGAGCGCGACGCCGCCACCGAACCCGGCCAGCTCGCGCTTGCCGACGCCCTGGAACTGCCCATCGTCGCCACCAACGACGTCTATTTCGCCAAGGCATCGATGCATGAGGCGCATGACGCGCTGCTCTGCATCGCCGAGGGCCGGACCATGGCCGAGACCGAGCGCCGCCGCGTCACCGCCCATCACTGTTTCAAGACCGCGGCCGAGATGCGCGCCCTGTTCCACGACCTGCCCGATGCCTGCGACAACACGCTGGCCATCGCGAAACTCTGCGCGGTGATGACGGAGACCAAGAAGCCGGCCCTGCCCATCTGCCCCAAGGTGGGCGAGGGCATGAGCGAGAGCGAAACCGTGGCCGACATGGCGCGCCGCGGCCTGGAGGAACGCCTGAAGCGCGAGATCTTCGCGCCCCGCGAGACCTACCTCGAACGGCTGGAATACGAATTGGGCGTCATCGAGAAGATGGGCTTCTCCGGCTACTTCCTGATCGTCGCCGACTTCATCCAATGGGCCAAGCAGCAGGGCATCCCGGTCGGCCCCGGCCGTGGTTCGGGTGCCGGTTCGGTGGCCGCCTGGGCGCTCTCCATCACCGATCTCGACCCGCTGCGCTGGGGGTTGCTGTTCGAGCGCTTCCTGAACCCCGAGCGCGTATCGATGCCCGATTTCGACATCGATTTCTGCCAGGACCGCCGCGGCGAGGTCATCGACTATGTCCGCCGCGAATACGGCGCCGACCGGGTGGGCCAGATCATCACCTTCGGCAAGCTGCAGGCCAAGGCTGCGGTGCGCGATGTCGGCCGCGTGCTGGGCATGCCCTATGGCCAGGTCGACAAGATCGCCAACCTCATCCCCTTCAACCCCGCCAAGCCCGTAGGGCTGCGCGACGCCATCGCCGGGGAGCCCCGCCTGCGCGAACTCGCCGCCAATGACGAGAGCACGGCGCGCCTGCTCGACATCGCGCAGCAGGTCGAGGGCCTCTACCGCAACGCCTCCACCCACGCCGCCGGCGTGGTCATCGGGCGCAAGCCGCTGGCCGAAATTGTTCCGCTGTACCGCGACCCGCGCAGCCCGGACCTCATCACCCAGTACTCGATGAAATATGTCGAGCAGGCCAGCCTGGTGAAATTCGATTTTCTGGGGCTGAAAACGCTCACCGTGCTGCAGCGCGCCCTCGAATTGCTGGCAGGGCAGGGGGTGGTGGTGGACCTTGCCGAAATCCCGCTCGATGACCCGAAAACCTACGCCATGCTGGCGCGCGGCGATGCGGCGGGGGTGTTCCAGTTCGAAGGACAGGGCATGCGCGACTGCCTGCGCTCGATGCGGCCCGACCGGTTGGAGGACCTCATCGCGGCGGTCTCGCTCTACCGCCCCGGCCCGATGGCGAACATCCCCGCCTATTGCGCCCGCAAGCACGGCGAGGCCTGGGAGAGCCCGCACCCCTCCATCCACGCCATTCTGGCCGAGACCTATGGCATCATGGTCTATCAGGAACAGGTGATGCAGATCGCCCAGGTCATGGCCGGTTTCTCGCTCGGCGGCGCCGACCTCCTGCGCCGCGCCATGGGCAAGAAGGACATGAAGGAGATGGAGCGGCAACGCGCCACCTTCGTGGAGGGTGCGACGAAGAACGGCGTGAAGGACAGCACCGCCGGTGAGGTGTTCGACCTTATGCAGCGCTTCGCCGAATACGGCTTCAACAAGTCGCACGCCGCCGCCTATGCCCTGGTCAGCTACCAAACGGCCTGGCTGAAGGCGAACCACCCCGTGGCGTTCCTCGCGGCCTCCATGACGCTCGACCTCGGCAATACCGACAAGCTCGCCTCGCATATGCAGGAGGCCTCGCGCCTGGGCATCAAGGTGCTGCCGCCGGACATCAACCGAAGCGCCGCCGAGTTCACCATCGATGATGGGCAGATCCGCTTCGCGCTGGCCGCCATCAAGCGTGTGGGCCTGCAGGCGATGAAAGACCTCGTCGCCGCCCGGAAAACACCTTTCGACAGCGTGGCCGATTTCGCCGAGCGGGTGGACCCCCGCCTGCTCAACAAGATGCAGCTGGAAAACCTAGCCAAGGCAGGCGCCTTCGATTCACTGGGCGCCAGCCGCGCCGCCCTGGTCGCCGGTGCCGAAACCCTGCTGCGCCGCGCCCAGGCCATGGCCGAGGAACGCGCCAGTGCCCAGGTCAGCCTCTTCGGCGCGGTGGAGCAGGGCCCGCCCATGCTCCGCCTGCCCGAGGTGCCGGAATGGCCGGTGCTCGACCGCCTGGCCTTCGAGGCCGAGGCGGTGGGCTTCCACCTCACCGCCCATCCGCTCGACGAATACAAGAAGGCGTTGCGCGCACTCGGCGTCATCCCGAGCGCCATGATCGGCGACCAGGCCCGCGCCGGGGTGCGCCGCGTCAAACTCGCCGGCACCGTGACCTCGCGCAAGGAGCGCAACACCAAAACGGGCAGCCGCATGGCCTGGGTTTCGATGAGCGACCAATCCGGCAGCTTCGAGGTCACCTGCTTCTCCGAGGTGCTGAACCGCAGCCGCGACCTGCTCGAGGACGGCCAGGCCATCATCGTCACCGCCGAGGCGAAGATCGAGAATGACGCGCTGCGCCTCACCGCCCTCGATGTCGAGAGCCTGGACCGCGCCGCCGCCGGTGTCGCGCTCGGGCTGCGCCTGGAATTCGACCGGCCGGAGACCATCACCCATATCCGCGTGCTGCTCGAGCGCGAGGGCCGCGGCCGCGGCAAGGTTTCGCTGGTGCCGCGCCTCGGCAATGGCCAGGATATCGAGGTGGCCCTCCCGGGCGGCTTCAACGTCTCGCCGCGCATGCTGCAGGCGATGAAGGTGCTGCCCGGCGTGCTGCATGTGGAGGAGGTCTGATGTTCGCTCGTCGCGCCCTGTTGTTCATGCCCATGGCTGCGCTGGCCTCGGGCGCCGATATAGCCCCCGGAGGCCGGCTGCGCCTGGGCATCGGCGTGGGCGAGGTCGGCTCGGCCTTCTGGACGGTGCGCGATGCCGCCGGCGCGCCGCGTGGCGTGACGGTGGATCTCGGCCGCGCCATGGCGGCCAGCCTCAGCCTGCCGCTCGACATCACACCCTACAACGCCTCGGGCGAGGTGACGGAGGCGGTGGCGCGGGGTGATGTCGATGTCGCCTTCATGCCGACCGACCCGCAGCGCGCCGCCCGCGTCGCCTTCGGCCCCGATTTCTTCCTTTTCACCTCCACCCTTCTGGTGATGCCCGGCGTCGCCGGCCGCACGGTCGAGGATGTGGCGGTCGCCCCGCTTCGCATCGTGGGCGTGCGCAACACCACCACCATCCGCGCCGCCGAGCGCACCTTCACCCGGGCCAGCTTCACCGCGGCCGTGGGCATGGCCGATGCGCTGGCGGCGCTGCGCGAGGGCCGCGCGGATGCCGTGGCGCTCGGCCTCGAGTCGCTGGTGGCGCTGCTGCCGCAACTCCCCGGCGCCCGCATCCTGGAGGGGCATTTCCACGCCTCCGGCACCGCCATCGCCGTGCCCCCCGGCCGGCCCGCGGCTCTGGCCGCTGCCACCGCCTGGATGGAGGCGGCCCGCGCCGACGGCACGGTGCGCCGCGCACTCGATGCCCATGGCATCACCGGGCCTGTAGCGCCGCCCGGCTCACGCACCGGCACGCCCGTCTGATGGCGGGCGGGCTGCAGACGCGGATCTTCGCCCTCGCCGCCGCGGTGGCGCTGGGCATCGGCTGCTTCCTGGTGATGCGGCCCTTCATTTCGGCGCTGCTCTGGGCCGCGATCCTCGTCTTCTGCACCTGGCCGATCTATGTCGGTCTCTGCGAGCGCCTGCGCGTGGGCCGCACCATGGCAGCCCTGCTGATGGTGCTCGCCAGCTTCATGGTGCTGGTGCTGCCGCTGATCTACGCCGCCACCCATTCCCGCGGCGAGATCGAGAGCCTGGCCGACAAGATCGAGGCCGTCCTCAATGGCGGCCTGCCCGACCTCTCGCCGCTGCTGCTGCAATTGCCCATGGTCGGCGAGATGGCCGCCTCCTGGTGGGCCGGCATGGCCACCGACACGGGCGCGCTGCTGGCGCTGGTGCGGCCCTATGCCGGCTCGGTCGCGCAGGCGGCGCTGTCCGTGCTGCTCTCCGTCGTGGCCGGGGTGGCGGAGATGCTGGTGGCGATTTTCCTCGCCTTCTTCCTTTATCGCGACGGCGCGGCCATCGCCCGCTGGCTGCATGCCATGACGGAGCGGCTGGCCGGAGGGCGGGCCGAGCACCTCATCGAACTCACCGCCAATGTGACCCGTGGCGTGGTGCTGGGCCTGGTCGGTACCGCCTTCGTGCAGGGCGGCATGACCTTTGTCGGCCTGTGGCTGGCCGGCGTGCCGCAACCCGCGCTGCTGGCAGTGATCACCGGCTGCATCTCCATCCTGCCCGTCGGCGCGCCGCTGGTGTGGATTCCGGCCGCACTCTGGCTGTTCAGCCAGGGCAGCCTGGGCTGGGGCGTCTTCATGCTGCTCTATGGCGGCCTTGGTATTTCCTCGGCCGACAACCTCGTCCGCCCCTGGTTCATTGCCCGCGGCGCCGATCTGCCGTTGCTGCTCAGCCTGCTCGGTGCGCTGGGCGGGGTTTTCGCTTTCGGCCTCCTTGGCCTGTTCCTGGGCCCGGTGCTGCTGGCGGTGGGTTATTCCGTGGTCAAGGATTGGGCAGATCAGGGCCTGCGCCCGGAAAGCCCGGGCTGAGCGCTCTTTCCCGCTCCGCCCGGCCGCCCTATGAGCTACCGGAACTCGGGAGACACATGGATGCGGAGTTGCTGGCTGGCCGCCCTCGCGGTTGTGCTCGTTCTGTCCGGCGCCGATGCGCGCACGGTGCGCTGGTCGGCGAGCGGCGATCCCAACACCATGGATCCGCACAGCCAGAATGTCGGCACCGTGACCATGGTGCTGCAGCAGATATATGATCCGCTGATCAGCCGCTCGCGCGAGCTCGGCCTCGAACCCGGCCTCGCCACCGCCTGGTCGCAGGTCGAGCCCATGCGCTGGCGTTTTTCGCTCCGCCCCGGCGTGCGGTTTCATGAGGGCGAGGCCTTCACGGCCGATGACGTGGTCTTCTCCATCGCCCGCGCCCAATCGCCCACCAGCAATTTCGGCATTTTCGTCGACACCATAGCCAGTGTGGTGGCGGTGGATGCGCTGACGGTGGACGTCATCACCCGCGTGGTCGATCCCATCCTGCCCAACAAGATCGCCTCGATCTTCATGATGAGCCGCGCCTGGTCCGAGCGGAACAACGCCGCCCGGCCCCAAAATACCCGCAACCGGGAAGAGACCTTTACCGTCCGCAACGTGAACGGCACCGGCGCCTTCCGCCTCTCCAGCCGTGAGCCCGATGTGCGCACCGTACTGACCCGCAACGCCGACTGGTGGGGCTGGGCCAACCCGAACAACGGCAATGTGACCGAGATCATCTTCCGTCCGATCAGCTCGGATGCGACACGTGTCGCGGCGCTGCTCTCCAACGAGATCGACTTCGTGCTCGACCCGCCGCTGCAGGACCTCCAGCGCCTGCGCACCGCACCCGGCCTGCGCGTGCTCGAGGGGCCGGAGGTGCGCACCATCTTCCTGGCCATGGATGTGGCGCGCGACGAGTTGCTCTATTCCGACGTGCGCGGCCGCAACCCCTTCCGCGATCTGCGGGTGCGCCAAGCGCTCTATCACGCCATCGACATCGCCTCGATCCAGCGCGTGACCATGCGTGGCCAATCCGTGCCCACCGGCACGCTCTTCCCCGAACAGGTCCAGGGCTATGATCGCGCCGAGGATCTGCGCCTGCCCTTCGACCCCGCCCGCGCCCGTGCCCTGCTGACCGAGGCGGGCTACCCCAACGGCTTCGGCATCACCCTGGATTGCCCGAACAACCGCTACATCAATGACGAGCAGATCTGCCAGGCCATCGCCGCGATGTGGGCCCGCGTGGGCGTGCGCACCGCGCTGAAATCCCAGCCGCTCGCTCCCTTCTTCGCGCAGATTCAGCGCGACGACACCTCGGTCTATCTGCTGGGCTGGGGCGTGCCCACGCTGGACGCGCTGTATTCCTTCCAGTCCCTGCTCGCCACGCGCAATGGCGCCCAGGGCGATGGCATCTGGAATTACGGCCGCTATTCCAATCCGGCCCTGGACGCGCTGGTCGAGCGCATGAAGACCCAAAGCGGCGAGGCCCGCCAGGCCGCGATCCGCGAGGCGCTGGCCCTGTACCGCGCCGACGTGCCGCATATCCCGCTGCATCACCAGATGATCCCCTGGGCGATGCGCAGCAATATCCAGATCCCGCACATGGCCAACAACCAGCCCTATTTCCGCTGGGCGGTGGTGCAGTGATAGGGGAGGGGAGCTAGATGTTCGCATTCGTCGTCAGTCGCATCCTCCAGGCCCTGCCGGTGATGCTCGTGGTCAGCTTCATCAGCTTCGCCATGTTCGCCTATGTCGGCGACCCCGTGAGCATCATGCTCGGCCAGGACTTTACGGAAGCCCAGCGCGAGGCGCTGGTGAAGTCGCTCGGCCTCGACCAGCCCTTCTTCGTGCAGTTCATGACCTTTCTGGGCAATGCCGTGCAGGGTGAATTCGGCCTGTCCTACCGCCTCAGCCGCCCCGTGGCCGAACTGATCGGCGAGCGCGCGCCCGCCACCCTGGAACTCGCCCTCTGCGCCGCCTTCATCGCCATGGCGGTGGGGGTGCCGATGGGTGTCTATACCGGCCTCTACCGCAATTCCTGGCTGAGCCGCTTCTTCCTGACCTTCAGCCTCATCGGCGTCTCGCTGCCGACCTTCCTCATCGGCATCCTCCTCATCCTCACCTTTGCGGTCTGGCTGGGCTGGCTGCCCAGCTTCGGCCGCGGCGAGGTTCGCCAGGTCGGCTTCTGGGCCACCGGCTTCACCACCTGGTCGGGCATCAAGGCGCTGATCCTGCCCGCCGTCACGCTGGGCCTGTTCCAGCTCACCCTGATCATGCGCCTGGTGCGGGCGGAGATGCTGGAAGTCATGCGCACGGACTACATCAAATTCGCCCGCGCCCGCGGCCTCTCCAACCGCGCGATCAATTTCGGCCATGCGCTGAAAAACACGCTGGTGCCGGTCATCACCATCGCGGGGCTTCAGCTCGGCGCCATCATCGCCTTCGCCATCGTGACCGAGACGGTGTTCCAGTGGCCCGGCATGGGCCTGCTCTTCATCCAGAGCGTGGGGGCTGCCGATATTCCGGTGATGGCGGCCTATCTCATGCTGATCGCGCTGGTCTTCGTGGTGATCAACCTGATCGTGGACCTGCTCTATTACGCGGTGGATCCCAGGCTTCGTATCGGGAAGGGGGGCCACTGATGCGCGCCGATTCACGCCTGCGGCCCCTTGGGCCTTCGACGACCGGTGCCGGGATGCGCGCCGATTCACGCCTGCGGCCCCTTGGGCCTTCGACGATCGGTGCCGGGATGCGCGCCGATTCACGCCTGCGGCCCTTCGGGCCTCCGACGATCGGAGCTGACCGATGAAAACCTTCTTCGACAGCGACATCTGGTGGTCCTTCACCCGCTCCTGGGTGACCATGGGCTCGGCCATCGTCGCCTTCATCTGCATCGCGGGCGCCATCGCCGCCCCGCTGCTGGCGCCGCACAACCCCTTCGACCTCGCCTCGCTGCAGCTCATGGACGCCTTCAAGCCGCCGGCCTGGACGGCAGAGGGCGACCGCGTCTTCCCGCTCGGCACCGACGACCAGGGGCGCGACGTGCTCTCTGCCATCATGTATGGCGCGCGGGTCTCGCTGCTGGTGGGCTTCTCGGCCACGATCTTCGCCACCGTCCTCGGCGTTTCCGTCGGCCTGCTGGCCGGCTATCTCGGCGGCACGGTGGACGCCGTGCTGATGCGCATCGCCGATATCCAGCTGACCTTCCCGAGCATTCTGGTGGCGCTGCTGATCGACGGCATCGTCCGCGCCGCGGTGCCCCGCGAGGTGCATGACCAGATCGCGCTCTTCGTGGTGATCCTGGCCATCGGCGTCTCGGAATGGCCGAAATTCGCTCGCACCGTCCGCGGCTCCACGCTGGTCGAACGCAACAAGGAATACGTCCTGGCCGCGCGCGTCATCGGCCTCGGCCGCTTCAAGATCATGGTCAGCCACGTGCTGCCCAATGTGCTGGGCCCGGTGCTGGTCATCGGCACGCTGAACCTCGCACTCGCCATCCTGGCCGAGGCCACGCTCTCCTTCCTGGGCGTGGGCGTACCGCCGACGCAGCCCTCGCTCGGCACCCTCATCCGCATCGGCAATGACTTCCTGTTCTCCGGCGAGTGGTGGATCACGATCTTCCCGGGCGTCGCGCTGATCATCATGGTGCTTTCCGTCAACCTGCTGGGCGATTGGCTGCGTGACGCCCTGAACCCGAAGCTGCGCTGATGAAGATGTTGTCGATCAACTTGTCCCGCTCCCTCGCCTCGGTCCCGCGCGGGGTTGAGCGATGAGCCTGCTGGAAGTTCGCAACCTGCGGGTTGAATTCCCCACCCGCCGCGGCACGCTGGTGGCGCTGGACGACGTCTCCTTCTCCATCGCCCCGGGCGAGGTGCTGGGCGTCGTCGGAGAATCGGGTGCCGGCAAATCCATGACTGGTGCCGCCATCATCGGCCTGCTCGAGCCGCCCGGCCGCGTCGCCGGTGGCCAGATCCTTCTGGAGGGCCGGCGCATCGACAACCTCCGCTACGAGGAGATGCGCCGCATCCGCGGCAAGCAGATCGGCGCCATCTTCCAGGACCCGCTGACCACGCTGAACCCGCTCTACACCGTGGGCCGCCAGCTGGAGGAAACCATCACCACCCACCTGCCGCTCAACCCCGCCCAGGCCCGGGCGCGGGCCATCGAATGGCTGGAACGCGTCGGCATCCCCGCCGCCGCCCAGCGCATCGACAGCTACCCGCATGAATTCTCGGGCGGCATGCGCCAGCGCGTGGTCATCGCACTCGCCCTCTGCGCCGAGCCCAAGCTGATCGTGGCCGATGAGCCCACAACCGCGCTCGACGTCTCCATCCAGGCCCAGGTGATCGCGCTGCTCAAGGGCCTGGCGCGCGACCAGGGCACGGCCATGATGCTCGTCACCCACGACATGGGCGTGATCGCGGAGACCGCGGATCGCGTCGCCGTCATGTATGCCGGCCGCATCGCCGAGATCGGCCCCGTGCGCGAGGTGGTGAAGCACGCCCGCCACCCCTACAGCGCCGGCCTCATGGCCAGCATCCCGCCGATGGACCGAAGGGTCGAGAAACTCGCCGCCATAGAGGGTTCCATGCCGCGCCTTTCCGCCATTCCCCAGGGCTGCGCCTACAACCCGCGCTGCCCGCGCGTCTTCAGCCGCTGCATGGTGGAGCGGCCCGACCTCATGCCCGCCGGCACCACCGATGCCGCCTGCTGGCTCTACGCTCCGGGAGCACCGGCATGACCGACGTGATGCTGGAAACCCGAGACCTCGCGCGCTTCTTCGACGTCTCCCGCCCGGCGCTGCAACGCCTGCTCAGCCGGGAGGGCCGGCGCACCCTGCGCGCTGTCGACGGCATTTCCTTCTCGATCCCCAAGGGCACCACCCTCTCCCTGGTCGGCGAATCGGGCTGCGGCAAATCCACCGTGGCGCGCCTCGTGGTCGGCCTCTACGGCCCCTCGCGCGGCGAAATCCGCTTCGATGGCCAGTCGCTGGCGACAGCGCGCGCCGACCCCGCGCAGCGCAGCCGCATGCAGATGATCTTCCAGGACCCCTACGCGTCCCTGAACCCGCGCTGGCGCGTGGCCGATATCATCGCCGAGCCGCTGCGCGCCTTCAAACTGGTCGAAGGCCGCGAGGCACAACAAAAGCGCGTGGGCGAGTTGCTGACCCAGGTCGGCCTCTCGCCGCTCGATGCCGTGAAGTTCCCGCATGAATTCTCGGGCGGCCAGCGCCAGCGCATCTCCATCGCGCGCGCGCTGTCCTCCAACCCGGAATTCCTGGTCTGCGACGAACCCACCTCGGCACTCGACGTCTCGGTGCAGGCGCAGATCCTGAACCTGATGAAGGATCTGCAGACCCGGCTGGGTCTCACCTTCCTCTTCATCAGCCACAACCTCGCCGTGGTGCGCCAGGTCAGTGACCGGATAGGGGTGATGTATCTCGGCCGCATCGTCGAACTCGCACCCGCCGAAACGCTCTTCCAGGCGCCCCAGCACCCCTACACAAGGGCGCTGATGGAGGCGATTCCCGATCTCGACATGACGGGCAAGGCCCGCACCCCGGTGGGTGGCGAGGTGCCATCGCCCATCACCCCGCCCAGCGGCTGCGCCTTCCACCCCCGCTGCCCGTTGGCCAATGATCGCTGCCGCGCCGAAAGGCCGGAACTGCTGTCCAGCCTGGGCGCCGAGGTGGCCTGCCACGCCGTGCAGGAAGGCCGCGCAGCCCTGGGGTGACCAGCGCGAGACCATGCGGCCTTCACATGCGCCCGCTTCGCATGGTCTGGCGCTACAATTGCGCATTCCCACGCCTTCTCAATCAATGGGCAGCCATGCTTTGGCGGATCATGGCTGTTCGGTGCATCGATCGAGACAACGCAGCAGATATGGGCGTCCTCACGGCGCGACATCAAGGCAGGGATGCGACCCCTGTTCACGCAAGATCGGGCAGCGGCCTCAGCAGGGCCGTTCCTGGACGGGCTGCTGGCCGATGAGCGGCGCAAGACCGGATGGATGCGCGTGGAAGCTGCGCGCGATACTGGGCCGTGGCCGCTGGGATGCGGAGGCTCTGCGCGACCCTGCCCGCGATCATGTCGGCGAGACACTGGGCGCCGATGATACCGTTCTGGTCATCGGAGAGGCCGGATTTCTCGAGCAGGTTCGCGCATCCTGCGGTGTGTGGCGGCAATATACCGGCTCTGCGGGCAAGATCACCGATTGCCAGATCGGCGTCTCAGCAGCCTGCTCACACGGCACGGGCATGTCTTCATCGACCGTGCGCTGTACCGGCCCAAGGCCTGGACCGACGATCGCGCGCGGCCGACAGCGTCCATGGCGCCAGCGGTGTGGAGATGGCCCTGTGCCGCGCGGGCAAGGGGTACGTGCTGGACGTCTCAGTCCCATTCATCAGTTCCAATCCTGGCGCGGCAAGCCTCCGGTTGGCGGCACGGCGCAAAGTATTGGGGCAATGTTGATCCGCTGGGATGGCAACGGCTTTAGGCAGGTGACGGCACAAAGGGCGCGCGTCAGCACGGCTGGGTTTGTTGTGACCTGGCTGACCTCGACGCCGCCGAATTCGGTGACGCAGCGCCAGGCCTGTGGACGCGTGGCCCGTTGATCCGCCGCAACATCGCCGATCAGGAGTTGGCGTTCTTCTCGACCTCGTGCCCGGCCGGGACCGGCATCGAGACGTTGGTCAAGGTCGAGGGCTGCCGCTGGGCCATCGAGGACAGCTTTGAGGCCGCGAAGAATGAGTTGGGCCTCGACCACAACGAAACCCGGTCCTGGCATGGCTGGCACCGCCACGTCTCGCTCGTCATGCTGGCCTTCGTGATGATGGCCGCCATCCGTCATCGCGCAAACGCCGCGACACCCCCAAAAACAGTCGGCCGGCTGACGAAGCCATTTCGCATGCGCTGACCCGGCCCGTGCTGACACGCGGGTCAATCCATGGCCTCCGACGCATCGCCACAAGGCTCGGGCAGCGACGCATCCAACCCGCCCACATCATTGCATGGTCACCATGGCGAAGGTCGCACCAAGCTGTAGCGCAAAGCTTTCACGCCAGAATAGCAGCGCAACTGTAATGCCAGAGCGTTCGCTTCACCTCCACTGGTTCAGGTGAGACCGCCCTAGTCAGCGCGGATTCCCGTCGCCCTGACCAACTCGGCCCATTGCCGCCGATCCTCCGCAATATAGCCCGCATAATCCGGCGTGCTCATCGGCAGCGCCGACATCCCCTGGCTCGCCAGCCGCTGCTGGAACGCCGGCCGCGCCAGCAGCGCCGTCATCGCGGCATGCATGGTGGCCACGATTGGCGCCGGCAGCCCCGCCGGGCCGTTCAGCCCATACCAGTTCAGCACCTCATAGCCAGGGATGCGCTCGGCAATGGCCGGCACATCGGGCAGCACGGCCAGGCGCTCCTTCGTCGAGACCGCCAAGGCCCGCACCCGGTTGTCGCGGATGAAGGGCAGGGAGGTGTTGATGGTGTCCGTCATCCCCAGCACCCGGCCGGCGATGATATCGGGCAGCACCAGCGCCGTGCCGCGATAGGGCACATGGGTCATATCCAGCCCTGCCCGATGCGCCATCAGCGCGAAGGTCATATGGGTCGAGCTGCCGATCCCGGCCGAGCCATAGGCGAGCTGCCCCGGCCGCGCCTTCACATAATCGAGGAACCCCGAAAAGTCGGCCACGGGCGCATTCGGGCCCACGATCAGCACGGCGGGCACGCCGGCCAGGGCGGCGATGGGTGTGGTATCGGTTCCAGGGTCGAAGCCCAGCCGCTGGACCACCGGGTTCACCCCATGCGTCGCCTGGCTCGCCATCAGGAGGGTCAACCCATCCGGCCTCGCACGGGCGACGAATTCCGTGCCGACCGAGCCGCCGGCGCCGGTTCGGTTCTCCACGATCACCTGCTGGTTCAGCAGCGGCGAGAGTTCCTCGGCCAGGATGCGCGATATGACATCCGAGGCGCCCCCCGGAGCGAAGGGCGCCACGATGCGGATCGGCCGGTCGGCGACCCACCCCTGTGCCAGGGCAGGGGTGGCGAGGGTGGCGAGCAGGACGTGACGGCGCAGCATGAGCGGACTCCGGCTAAGAATGTCCCCTCCTGTGCGACGCCCAGGGGTGTGGCGCCAATGCAGGGCTGGCCAAAAAACCGCGTATCCCGCCCGCTTCTGCCCAAGCCATGCGCAGTCCGGCACCCCGGCGCGTATTCCCGCGCCCCATCGCCGATGGCATACCAGCCCTATGCGAATCCTCTACCACCTGCCTTTGTCGCCCTATTCCCGCAAAGTGCGCCTCGCTTTGGCCGAAAAGCGCATCCCGTTCGAGCTGCGGCTGGAGAAGGTATGGGACCGGCGCGAGGATTTTCTGGAGATGAACCCGGCCGGCACCGTCCCGGTGCTGGTCGAGGAAAACGGCATGACGGTCTGCGACAGTGGCGCGATCTGCGAATATCTCGACGAGGCCTATCCCGACATCTCGCTCTTCGGCCGCACCCTGGCCGAGCGCGCCGAGGTGCGCCGCCTCGTCGCCTGGTTCGACCTGAAATTCGGCATCGAGGTCACCCAGAACCTGGTCTATGAGCGCCACCTCAAGCGCGCCATGGGGCGCGGCAACCCCGATGCCGCGAATATCCGCGCGGGCTATGCCGCCATCAAGCCGCATCTCGAGCATATCGGCTGGCTGGCGGAGAGCCGTACCTGGCTGGCTGGGCCGCATATTTCCCTCGCCGATTTCGCGGCCGCGGCGCATCTCTCGGTGCTGGATTACGCCAATGACGTGGACTGGAAATACAACCAGCCGGCCCGTGAGTGGTATGCGCGCATAAAATCCAGGCCCGCTTTCCGCCCCCTGTTGACCGAGCGGGTGAGCGGCCTGACGCCGCCCTCGCATTACGATGACCTGGATTTCTGATCATGCATGACATGTATGCCGCCATGCGCGCCCGCGTGGTGGCGGCGCTGGCCGAATTGTTGCCTGAGCAACCGGCGGAGGCATTTTCCCGCGTGGTGGTGGAGCCGCCGAAGGATTCGTCGCATGGGGACATGGCGACCAATGCCGCCATGGTGGTGGCCAAGGCCGCCAGGTTGCCGCCGCCGAAGCTCGCCGCCGATTTGGCCGTGAAACTCGCGGCTCTGCCCGAAGTGGCGCAAGCCACCCCTGCCGGCCCCGGTTTCCTCAATATCCGCCTGAGCCCGGACTACCTGCGCGCGCAGCTCGCCACCGTTCTGCTGCAGGGCGAGGCCTATGGCGATGGCGCGCCGAATGGGCGGCGGGTGAATGTCGAATATGTCTCGGCCAACCCCACCGGCCCCATGCATGTCGGCCATTGCCGGGGTGCGGTGGTGGGCGATGCGCTGGCCAATCTGCTCGCCAAGGCAGGCTACGACGTCACCCGCGAATACTACATCAATGACGCCGGGGCGCAGGTGCAGGCTTTGGCCTTGGCGGCGTATTGGCGATATCTGCAGGCCCTTCTGGCCACGAAGGAAGGCCAGGATTTCGCCGCAGCGGGCTATATCCCGCTGCGCGACTTCGCCGCCTCAGCGCGTGAGCGCGAGGATTTCGAACGCAGTTTTGGCCTGACCTTGCAATATGGAGGCGACTACCTCGTAGCTGTGGGCCAGTCCCTTCTTGAAGCCCATGGCACGGGCCTGATCCCAGCTGATGGCGGCGCCCCGGATGCGCAGACGCTCAGCATCATCCGCCGCTTCACCGTCGACGCCATGATGGTCTCCATCCGCGAGGATCTCGCAGCACTCGGCGTCGAGGGACAGGTTTTCGTGAGCGAGGCCGCGCTGATCGAGGCCGGCATGCTGGAGCGCGCGGAGGAGCGCCTGCGCTCCCAGGGCCTGATCTATCAGGGCGTGCTGGAGGCGCCGAAAGGCAAAACCCCCGACGATTGGGAGCCGCGCGAACAGACCCTTTTCGCATCCAAGCAATTCGGCGACGACACCGACCGGGCGCTGCGCAAATCCGACGGCACCGGCACCTATTTCGCCAATGACATCGCCAACCACCTCAACAAGGTCGAGCGCGGCTTTGATGAGCTCGTCCATGTCTGGGGCGCCGATCATGGCGGCTACGTCAAGCGAATGAAGGCGGCCGTGGCGGCACTCACCAATAGCCGCGTCAGCCTCGATGTCGTCCTCGCCCAGATCGTGCATGTGCTGAAGGACGGCCAGCCCGTGCGCATGTCCAAGCGCGCCGGCAGCTACATCACGCTCGCCGATCTCATCGACGAGGTCGGTCGCGATGCGGTGCGTTTCACCATGCTCACCCGCAAGGCGGATGCGCAGATGGAATTTGACCTCGACCGCGTCATCGAGCAGTCGCGCGACAACCCCGTCTTCTATGTGCAGTACGCCCATGCCCGCACCCGCTCGGTGCTGCGCGCGGCCGAGGCGCTGGGTTTCGAGGCCGCGCTGGGCGCACTGGCCGCCACACCGCTCGATTCGCTGGTGGATCCGGCGGAAACCGGGCTGATTCACCGCCTCGCCTCCTGGCCCCGCGTGGTCGAGGCTGCGGCCGCCGCCCGGGAACCGCATCGCGTGGCGTTTTTTCTGAATGACTTGGCGGGTGACTTTCATCTACTATGGAACCGTGGGCGTGAGGATTCGACCCTCCGTTTCATCCGGTCGGACGAACCGGTTGCCACACGGGCGCGGCTAGCGCTCGTGGCGGCGACGGGGGCGGTTCTCCGTTCCGGCCTCAGGGTCATGGGGGTGACACCTGTCGAGGAGTTGCGTGATGAGAACAAAGGGGAATCCGCGTCCGATCCATGATCGGTCCGCGGTTGTGGCCAGCCGCCTTTTGACGGGGCAGGGGGCGCGGTCATGAGCGACGCGCAGAGGTCCTGGCCCACAGGGTCGGGAGATGATGGCTACGTGCCACGCCGGCCAATGCGCATGGCCAGCGCAAAGCCCGCGCCGCGCGCCCGGTCGCTTCCGGACGTGCCCCGGCGGGTGCTGATCATCGCGGTCGGCCTCACCGGCTCTGTGCTGCTGGCCGCCACCATCATCTGGGGCATTTCCCGGATGGGTCCGCGCAGCGTGCCGCTGATCGAGGCCGATGGCAGGCCGTTCCGCGTCCGGCCGGAGACATTGCCGCCCCAACCCACCACGCCCGCCGCGACGGAACGCACGGCGCAAAGGCCCGACCAGGCCCGGTTGGCCCCGGCACCCGAGGCGCCGCGCACCGACGCGCTGCGCCAGCAGATGCAGCCCCCGGCACCCGCGCCGACGGCCGGCCCGGCACCCGCCGGCGCCAGCGCATCGCCGGCCACGGCAAATGCCGCGCCTGCCCCGGCGACCACCGCTGGCGCCTCCCCGCCAACCGCCGCGCGCAATGGCGCACCGACTGCAGCGCCACGCGGCCCGGCCCCGGCCGCCGCAGCACCCGCCTCGGCAGCAACGGCCGCGCCGGCCGCGCCAGCGCCGCGTCCGGCCAGCGCCGCCACTCCCGGCCGCTCGCAGGTGCAGTTCACCGCCACGACCTCGGAAGACGCGGCCAAGGCGGAGTGGGAGCGTCTGAAGCGCCGCGTGCCCGAACTCGCCGCCCTGCAGCCGCGCATCATCCGCGTCGAACGCGAGGGCAAACCACCGATCTGGCGCCTGCGCGTCGCCACCGCCGATGCGGCCGCCGCCCGCGCGCTGTGCGAACAGGCGCGTGCAAGGAATGCGCAATGCGTGCCGGTGTGATACGCCTTCAGGCCTGACAGACGGGGCGATTCGGCATGGTGACCCAGGGCAGACGACGTGCCGCCATCATCGGCCTCGCCGGCACACATCTCAGTGCTGCCGAGGCCAAGATGCTGCGCGATACCCCGCCGCTGGGGGTGATCCTCTTCGCCCGCAATGTCGGCCGGCCGGCGCAGCTGCGCGCACTCACCGCCGCCATCCGCGAAACCCTGGGCGAGGACACGCCCATCCTCATCGACCAGGAGGGCGGCCGCGTCGCCCGCCTGCGCGCGCCGGACTGGCCGAGCTTTCAACCCGCGGCCAGTTTCGAGGGGCGGCCCGCCCATAACGCCTTCGCCAATGCCGCGCTGATCGGCTTGGAATGTCGCGCCATGGGCCTCGATGTGGTCTGCGCGCCGGTGCTCGACCTGCGGCTGCCCGAGGCGCATGGCATCATCGGCGACCGCGCCTTCTCGGCCGACCCCGCCGAGGTCACCCGCCTCGGCCGCGAATATCTCCGCGGCATCCAGGCCGCGGGCTGCATCCCCGTCATCAAGCATATCCCCGGCCATGGCCGGGCGCTGGCCGACAGCCATCTCGAATTGCCGCGTGTCAGCGCCACGCGGGAAGAGCTGGCCGAGGATTGCGTGCCCTTCGCCGCCCTGGCGGGCCTGGGCGCCTGGGCGATGACCGCGCATATCCTCTACGAGGCGATGGATGCCGAGCTGCCGGCGACCCTCTCGGCCAAGGTGATCGCCCGCGTCATCCGCGGCGCCATCGGCTTCCAGGGCTTTCTCATCTCCGACGATTTGGCGATGAAGGCGCTGACAGGCCGGCCGGCGGCGCTCGCCCAGGCCTCCATCACGGCGGGCTGCGATGCGGTGCTGCATTGCACCGGCGACATCGACGAGACCGCCGTCCTGCTCGCCAATTGCCCGCTGCTGGGCGATGCAGCCATCGACCGGCTCGCCCAGGCCCGCATCGCCACCAACACCCATCGCGAGGATCTCGACCCCGCATCGCTCATGGCGCTGCGCGATTCCGGGGTGGTGCAGGCGGCGTGATCTCCGAAATCCTGGCGGCGGTCCTGGCGGCGGTCATCGCCATCACCCTGCATGAGGCTGCGCATGGCTATGCCGCCGATGCGTTGGGCGACCCCACGGCGCGGCTCATGGGCCGGGTCTCGCTCAACCCGCTGCGCCATGTCGACCCGGTGGGCACCTTGCTGGTGCCGGGCATCCTGCTGGTCACCCAGCTGCTGACGATCGGCCGGGTGGAGGCGATGTTCGGCTGGGCGAAGCCGGTGCCGGTGGACATCCGAAGGCTCAACAACCCGCGCTGGGGCATGATGTGGGTGGCGCTGGCGGGCCCGGGGATGAATGTGCTGCTGGCCTTCGTGGCGGCGCTTTGCGCCCATCTCGCGGGGCTGCTGGATGGCGACTCGGCGGCGCTGCTGTATCGCTCGGTGGCGCTTTTCATGGTGGTGAACCTGGTCCTGGCCGTCTTCAACATGCTGCCCATCCCGCCCCTCGATGGCGGCCGCGTGGTGACAGCGCTGCTGCCCCTGTCGCTCGCCCGGCCCTATGCAGGGCTGGAGCGCTTTGGGCTGCTCATCGTGCTCGGGCTGCTGTTCATCGCGCCGCGGCTGTCGCCGGAGCTCGACGTCATGGCCTGGGCGCTGCGTCATGTCGTGGCTCCTGTCTTCTCCTTCCTGCTGCGCGCGGCGGGGCACCCGGTATGAGCGGCCTTGCCCTCAACCTTGATGGTTTCGAGGGGCCGCTCGACCTACTGCTCGACCTCGCCCGCGCCCAGAAGGTGGATATCCGCCGCATTAGCATCGTGGCGCTCGTCGACCAGTATATCGCGGTGCTGGAGGGCGCGCAGAAGGTGCGCCTGGAGATCGCCGCCGATTGGCTGGTGATGGCGGCCTGGCTGACCTGGCTGAAATCGCGGCTGCTGCTGCCCGATGAGATCGAGCCGGAGGAGGATGCCGAGGCCCTGGCCGAGCGCCTGACCGAACGCCTGGCCGAGCTCGACCGCATGCGCCATGCAGCCTTCTGGCTGGCCGGACAGGTGCAGCTGGGCCGCGAGAGTTTTTCGCGCGGGGCGCCCGAAATCCTGCGCATGGAGGACCGATCGGGCATCGTGGCCGACCTACCGGCCCTGCTGCGCGCCTATGCGACGGCGCGCCGCCGCGCGACCGCCGCCACACCCTATGCCCCCAAGCCTAGAAAGCTCTTCTCCGTGGCCGAGGCACTGGCCCGGCTGCGCGCGTTGCTGGGTTCCAGCCCGGGCTGGACGGTGCTGCAGGGCTTCATCCCCGCCTCCCTCACCACGCCGCTGGAACGCCGCGCCGCCCTGGCCTCCGGCCTGATCGCGGCGCTGGAGGAGGCGCGCGGCGGCGGGCTGGAACTGCGCCAGGACCATGCCTTCGGACCCCTGATGATCCGCCGTATGGAGGCCGCCCCCGATGTCCATGCCGCTTGACGCCGTCCCCGAGATCCTGACGCCCGAGGAGGAGCCCGCCAGCGCCGCCGCGGTCTGCGACGACGCCACCTTCGAACACGCGCTGCGGGTGGCCGAGGCGCTGATTTTCGCCAGTGACCGCCCGGTGAAGCCCGAGCGGCTGCAGATGGCGCTGCCGATGGGCGCGCATGCCCCCGCTGTACTGACGGCACTGCAGGCCCGCTGCGCAGGGCGGCCGGTGGAGCTGGTGGAAATCGCCGGAGGCTTCGTCTTCCGCACGGCACTCGACCTCGCACCCGCCATCACCCGGGTGGTGGAGGTGCCGCGCCGGCTGCCGCGGGTGGCAATGGAGACGCTGGCGATCATCGCCTATCACCAGCCGGTCACGCGGCCTGAAATCGAGGAGATCCGCGGCGCCACCCTGTCGCAGGCGACGCTGGACGCGCTGCTGGATATGACATTGATCACCAGCCGCGGGAAAAAGGAGGTGCCGGGGCGGCCCACGCTGTGGGGCACCACGCCACGCTTTCTCGAACAGTTCGGCCTGAAGTCGCTGGGCGATTTGCCTCGCCGAGAAGATCTGGTGTCCAGCGATGCGGCGCTGCCATTGATCCCGCCCTCCGCGCAGAACTGAGGCGCGTTAGGCGCCTGGGTCGCTGTCCGTTGGCGCCATGCTGGGCGCCTAGACCATCCTGCGTTCACAAGTGTTCGCTCCGCATGGTCTAGCCGTTGCTGAGAGCATGATTCAGCGTTTTCGGCGATTCCGCCTCACCGCATCATGCTCTAGCCCGTGCCGTGGCGGGCGCTCAAGCCGCGCCCCGGCGGGCTTCGCGCACCATCGCCGAGATTCGCCGCACCACCATGTCGCGGTCATAGGGCTTGGCCAGCATGTCGAATTCCGGCGCATCGCCGCCCAGCGCCGGGGCGGCGTAGCCCGAGGCGAGCAGCACGCCGATCGTGGGCTGGTGCAGCCGCGCCCGGCGGGCGAGTTCGACGCCGGAAATCCCGCCTGGCATCACCACGTCGCTGAACAGCACATCGACCTGCTCACCGCGTTCCAGCAGCGCCATGGCCTGACGCCCATCGCTGGCGGCCAGAACGCGGAAGCCGGCTTCGCGCAGCATCTCGGCCGCCACCTCGCGCACCTGATTGTCGTCTTCCGCCACCAGCACGGTGGCCGAAGCCACGGCCACGACCGCGGCGCCAATGGCAGCGGGCTGCGCGATCACCGCGGCCGGGCTCACCGCAACCCCGGCCACGAGCGGCAGATAGAGGCTGACAGCGGTGCCGCGCCCGGGTTGGCTGCGGATGGCGACATGGCCGCCGAGCTGGCGGATGAAGCCGAAGACCTGGCTCAGCCCCAGCCCCGTGCCCTGGCCCGGCCCCTTGGTGGTGAAGAAGGGCTCGAAGGCGCGGTTCATCACCTCGGCCGCCATGCCGGCACCGCTGTCCGACAGGGTGATTTCGGCATAGGCGCCGGGCTGGGCATCCTGGTTGTTGACCAAGTCGGCCTCGTTGAGCCACGTGGTGCGGGTGGTCACTTCCACCTCACCCTGGCCGGACATCGCGTCACGCGCATTGATGGCAAGGTTGAGCAGGGCGGCCTCGAGCTGCGCCGCGTCGGCCTGGCATGCCGGCAGGTCCTCGCTCAACCGCAGCGTCAGCACCACCGTCTCGCCCAGTGCGCGTTGTAGCAGCGGCTCGAAGCCCGAGACCAGCGCATTGGCGTCCAGCGCCTCGCGCTTGAGTGGCTGGCGTCGGGCAAAGGCCAGAAGGCTTGCGTTGAGCTTGGCACCGCGCCCCACCGCATCGCGGGCCGCCGCCAGCAGCCGCCGCGCCCGGTCATCGGCAGCGCTGCCGAGATGGCGCTCCAGCAGATGCACCGTTCCCAGGATGGCGGTCAGCAGGTTGTTGAAATCATGCGCGATGCCCCCGGTCAGCCGGCCAACCGCCTCCAGCCGCTGGGCCTGGCGCAACTGGTCTTCCGCCGCCTCGCGTTTCTCGATCTGCTCGCGCAGCGCCTCTGCCGTGCGGGCGAGGCGGGTGAGGGCGACCTGCTCGGCCGCCCAGCGCTGCCAGGCCATCCACAGCATGAGGCCGAGGGCGGTGGCGACCAGCGTCGCCAGCATGAAGGTCACCAGCGTCTGCCGTTGCCAACCCGCCAGGATCAGGCTGCGGGGCAGGGCATAGGAGACATAAAGCGCCTCATGGCCGACGCGCCGATAGCCCGCCAGCCATTCCTCGCCCGTGGCGTCGACAAGGTTGAGCTGGTTGCCCTGGTCAGCCTGCCGGGCATAGTCGAGCAGCGCCGCGCGGGCGGGAAAGCCATCGCGCCCCTCCTGCGGCTCGGGATGTTGCGCCAGCACCATGCCATCGGGCCGATAAAGGGTGAAATGCCCGCCACCAGCGCCGCCCAGCGTCGCCCAGTGGTTCTGGAAATAGCTTGGCAGGACGGAACCCAGCACCACGCCGTCGAAGCGGCCCTGCGAATCCAGCCGCGAGCGGCTCATGGTGAACGCCCGCACGCCGCTGGTGCGGCCGACCAGAGGCTCGCCGAAATACAGCCGCGCCTCGCCGGCCGCGTGGTGGCGGAAATAGTCGCGGCCGCTGAGATCGACCAGGGGTGTTGGCCAGCTGCCGCTGATGGCGAAGAGCTTGCCGTCGGGTTGCACGATATGCAGCAGCCGCAACTGCTCGATTCGCTCCTCGAGCGCCAGAAGACCGGCATGGATGCGGTTGATGTCGAGCCGGATCTCCGTCCAGGTCATGCCCTGCATGAGGGAGGCGATGCTGTCGAGCACCAGCGCGTTGGTCTCCACCACCTTCAGGGCGTGTTCCTGGGCGACGGCCAGCATGCGCTCCAGCCGCGCCTCGGCCTCGGCATTGGCGCGGCGGTAATCCTGCCAGGCGAAGAGCGAAGCGAAGGCAAAGGGCAGCATCAGCGAAGCGCAGAGCAGCAATCGCATCGACCAAGGCGCTCTGGGATTCGGGTGGATGTGCCGCTTGGGCATGCGTGTCATTCCGCCAATCGATAGGCAAACAATCTGCGGCCTGCCGCGCCTCGGCGCAACGTGAAATTCCATGCGCTTGATCGAGTTTTCGTGTGTCGCACGGGCGATTCGTGCGGCCTTGAGGGAGCGCGGAGGACCGCCGCCGCGCGCTTCGCACACCGCGCATGGCCGCCTGGCTTGTCCTTTGCTGCACTTTGCGCCATACACCGCCCGCCTGCGGCATCCGCCGGGGGCAAATCCACACGCGGCGCACCCTTCCATCACGAAAGGGTCCGGTCCCTGGCGATATGCCCGGGAATGGCGCCGCGGAGGCTCAACCGGACTACCAACAGGAAGGAGATCGCCATGGCGATGCCCCAAGTCAACCTGCGCGTCCTGCTCGAAGCGGGCGTGCATTTCGGTCACCACACGCGGCGCTGGAATCCGCGCATGGCGCCCTACATCTTCGGCGTGCGCAACCAGGTCCATATCCTGGATCTGCAGCAGACCGTGCCCCTGATGGACCGCGCGCTGCGTGCCATTCGTGACACCGTGGCGGGCGGCGGGCGCGTGCTGTTCGTCGGCACCAAGAAGGCGGCGGCCGAATACGTGGCCGAGGCCGCGACGCGGTGCGGCCAGTATTATGTGAACCACCGCTGGCTCGGCGGCATGCTGACCAACTGGAAGACCATCACGGGTTCCGTGAAGCGTCTGAAGGAAATGGAAGGCCAGCTCTCCGGCACCGTGGAAGGCCTCACCAAGAAAGAGGTCCTAATGCTGACCCGCGACAAGGAAAAGCTTGATCGCGCGCTGGGTGGCATCAAGGACATGGGCGGCCTGCCGGACATCATCTTCATCATCGACGTGGTGAAGGAGAAGCTGGCGATCGAGGAGGCCAACAAGCTCGGCATTCCTGTGGTCGCCGTGGTCGACAGCAATTCCGACCCCTCGGGCATCGCCTTCCCGATCCCGGGCAATGACGACGCGATCCGCGCCATCAACCTCTATTGCGACATGGTCGCCGCCGCGGTTCTGGACGGTATTTCGGCCGAGCTCGGCTCCTCGGGCGCCGACATCGGCGCGATGGAAGAACTGCCGGTAGAAGACGTGCTGGACGTCGCCCCCGAACTCGACCCGGGCAGCGATCCCGCCCCGGAACTGACGCCGGAAATGGCCGCCGAATACGGCATCGCGCTCGAGCCCGCGCCGGAAGTCACGCCGCAGGCCTGAAACTGGCGGCGCCCGGGCCATCCGGCCCGGGCGCTTCGCCGAATTGTCACGCCGAAGGGCGGATTCGTCCGCTTATGACACCCCCGGGCGCCTTCGCCCGGACCGACAAGCAAACCGGACCTCTGGAGAGATAGACATGGCCGAGATCACAGCCGCCCTGATCCGCGAACTGCGCGAAACCAGCGGCGCCGGCATGATGGACTGCAAGAAGGCGCTCGTTGAGGCCGAAGGCAACATGGAAGCGGCCATCGACTGGCTGCGCAAGAAGGGCCTGGCCGCCGCCGCCAAGAAGTCCGGTCGCATCGCCGCCGAAGGCCTGGTGGGTGTCGCCACCGGCCCGCAGGTCGCCGCCATGGTCGAGGTGAATGCCGAGACCGATTTCGTGGCCCGCAACGAGAACTTCCAGAACTTCGTGGCCGAGGTCGCCGGCCTGGCGCTGAGCGTGGGCGAGGATGTCGAGAAGCTGAAATCCGCCCATTATCCCGGCACCCAGCACTCGGTGGCCGAGGAGCTCACCCGCCTCATCGCCACCATCGGCGAGAACATGACGATCCGCCGCGCCCGCGTCTTCACCGTGCCCGAGGGGACGGTGGCGACCTATATGCACCAGGCGGTGAAGCCGGGCCTCGGCAAGATCGGCGTGCTCGTAGCGGTCGAAAGCTCGTCCGAGCTGGAAGCCTTGCAGGTGCTGGGCCGCCAGATCGGCATGCATGTCGCCGCCACCCGCCCCGATGCGCTGGATGTCGACGCCGTCGACCCCTCTGCCCTGGCGCGCGAGCGCGCGGTGCTGACCGAGCAGGCCGCGGCCTCCGGCAAGCCGCCCGCGGTGATCGAGAAGATGGTCGAGGGCCGCATCCGCAAGTTCTACGAGGAAGTGGTGCTGCTGGAGCAGGTCTGGGTGCATGACGGCGAAAGCCGGGTGCGCGAAGTGGTGAAGAAGGCCGGCGCCAAGCTGTCCGGCTTCGCCCGCTTCCAGCTCGGTGAAGGCATCGAGAAGGAGACCGGGGATTTCGCGGCCGAGGTCGCTGCGGCCGCGGGCATCGCAAAGCCCTGATTTACGCGTGGAGGGGGCGACAATCCCCCTCCGATTGCTTGTAGAGGCCGGGCCGCCTGCCTAATGTGCCGCGCACACCGGCCCGGACCCACAATGAACGACACGCCCACCCATAAACGCGTCCTGCTGAAGATTTCCGGTGAGGCCCTGATGGGCGATCGGGATTACGGGCTGGACAATGCCACCGTCCGCGCGATTGCAGAGGATGTCCGCGATGTCGTGGCGCTTGGCGTCCAGGTCTGCCTGGTCATCGGCGGCGGCAATATCTTTCGGGGCATTGCCGGCGCCGCCTCAGGCATGGACCGGGCGCAGGCCGATTACATGGGCATGCTCGCCACGGTCATGAACGCGCTCGGTATGCAATCCGCGCTCGAGCGCCAGGGCGTGCAGACCCGGGTGCAGTCCGCCATCTCGATGTCCTCGATCTGCGAGCCCTATATCCGCCGCCGCGCCATGCGGCACATGGAAAAGGGCCGCGTGGTGATCTTCGCCGCCGGCACCGGCAACCCCTTCTTCACCACCGACACGGCAGCAGCACTCCGCGCCGCCGAAATGGGCTGCGACGCGCTGCTCAAGGGCACCCAGGTCGATGGCATCTACTCTGCCGACCCGCGCAAGAACCCCGATGCCAAGCGCTACCAGACGCTGACCTATCTCGAGGTCCTGGCGCGCGATCTGCAGGTGATGGACGCCGCCGCGATCTCGGTCGCGCGCGAGAACAAGCTGCCCATCATCGTCTTTTCCATCCATGAGCCCGGCGCCTTCCGCGAAGTCATGCTGGGCCATGGCCGCTTCACCACCGTCCGCGACGAATAGGAGTACCCGCCATGGCCGCACCCGCAGACCCCAAGGCCCTGAAGGACGACATGAAGCGCCGCATGGATAGCACCATGGAGACGCTGAAGAAAGAGTTCCAGGGCCTGCGCACCGGCCGCGCCAGCCCGGCCTTGCTGGAGCCCATCCGCGTCGAGATCTATGGCGCCGTCTCGCCGCTCAACCAGGTCGCCAATATCTCGGTGGGCGGGCCCGGCATGCTCAATGTCCAGGTCTTCGACCGCAGCCAGACCAAGGCGGTGGAGATCGCGATCCGTGATTCCGGCCTCGGCCTCAACCCGCAGGCCGAGGGCCAGACCATCCGCGTGCCCCTGCCGCCGCTGACCGCCGAACGCCGCAACGACCTCTCCAAGCAGGCCGCCAAATACGCCGAGGGTGCCAAGATCGCGGTGCGCGGCGTGCGCCGCGACGGGATGGAACAGGTCCAGGCCTGGAAGAAGAAGAGCGACATTTCCGAGGATGAGGCCAAGCGGGCCGAGAAGGAAATGCAGACGCTGACCGACGAATATGTGAAGAAGATCGACGTGTCCTACGCCGAAAAAGACAAGGATATCCGCACGGTCTGAGCGCCTGCGGAATTTCGCCGCATTCGGCGGCGAGGTTGCGATGCGCGTTGCGAGAGGGATTGCGATGAGGTCTGGTCTATTCCGCGCGGGGCCGGCAGGCGGCGTGCTTCGCAACGCGCGGCGCCGCCCGCGCTGATGCCCGACAGCACCCATTCCCTGCCGGGCGTGACTGCGACGATCACGCCGCCGCCCGTGCATGTCGCCATCATCATGGATGGCAACCGGCGCTGGGCACAGGCCCGTGGCCAGCCCGTGGCACTGGGCCATAAGGCTGGCGCCGATGCCGCGCGCCGCGCCATCGAGGCCGCGGGCCAGGCCGGCGTGCGCTGGCTCACCCTCTTCGCCTTCTCGTCCGAGAACTGGCAGCGGCCCTCGGATGAGGTGCAGGAGCTCACCACCTTGCTGCGCTTCTACCTCAACCACGAGGTCAGCGCGCTGGCGCGCGAAGGGGTTCGGCTGCGCGTCATCGGTGATCGCGCGCGCTTCGGTGAGGATCTGCGCCGGTTGATCGACCGTGCCGAGGAGGCCACGGCGCACAACACCGCGCTCAACCTCAATGTGGCGCTGAGCTATGGCGCGCGGTCCGAGATTTTGGCCGCGGCGCGAGCCCTGGCCTCAGCCGCGCTGCGTGGCGACATCACGCCCGAGGAGATCGACGAGGCCGCCTTCACCCGCCACCTCACCACCGCCGGCATGCCCGATCCGGACCTGATCATCCGCACCTCTGGCGAGCAGCGGTTGTCGAATTTCCTGCTCTGGCAGGCCGCCTATGCCGAGTTCATTTTCCAGCCTGTGCTCTGGCCGGATTTCACCGCGGGTGATTTCCAGGCCGCGCTGGACAGCTTCGCCTCGCGCGAGCGACGCTACGGGGCGCGTTTTCCTTGATCGCCGCGGCGCCGGGGGCCGCGGGCCCATGGCGGGATCTGCGCGTTCGGCTGACCACGGCGCTGGTGCTGGGGCCGCTGGTGCTGGCCTGCATCTGGCTCGGGGGCATGTGGTTCCTGGCGCTCATGGCGGTGGCCTTGGCGGGGCTGGCCTGGGAATGGGTGCGGCTGTGCGGCGGCGCGGGGCTCGGCGCGGCTGGGCTCGCCATGCCGGGGCTCGTGCTGCTGGCGGGCGGCCTCGCCGCCCTGGGGCTGCCATGGCTCGCGGTGGCGCTGCTGCCAATGGGGGCGGCGCTGCTCTGGCGCCTGGCCGGGCCATTGCCGCGCGGCTTCCTGGCGTTGGGCGTTCTCTATCTCGGGCTTTTCGGCGTGGCCTTCATCACCCTTCGGCTCGATGCCGGGGCAGGGCGGGCCAATGTGTTCTTCCTCCTCCTGCTGGTCTGGGCGAGCGACAGCGCGGCCTATGTCGCCGGCCGGGCGCTGGGCGGGCCGAAACTCTGGCCCGCCGTCTCGCCGGGCAAGACCTGGTCAGGCGCCTTTGGCGGGCTGTTGGGCGCCATGCTGGTGGGGGTGCTGGCGGCGCTGCTGGTCGCGCCGGCACCGCTGCTGTGGGCGGCTCTGGTGGCGGGGGGCCTGGGAGTGGTATCCCAGGCCGGCGATCTGCTGGAGAGCGGCATCAAGCGGCGATTCGGGGTGAAGGATTCCTCCCATCTCATCCCCGGCCATGGTGGGCTGCTGGACCGGCTGGATGGTTTCCTCGCGGCCGCTCCCCTGGCGGCGGCATTGAGCATGATCTTGGGTTCGGGAGTGTATCTGTGGCGTTAGGCAGGCGAATCACGGTGCTCGGTGCCACCGGCAGCATCGGCCGTAGCACGGCGGCGCTGCTGGAGGCCGCGGCCCCTGGCAGTTTCGTGGTCGAGGCGCTGGTGGCCGGGCGCGATGCCACCGCATTGGCCGCCCAGGCGCGCAAGCTGGGTGCGCGGCTTGCCGTCGTGGCGGATGAGGCGGCACTGCCGGCGCTGCGTGAGGCGCTGGCGGGTTCGGGCATCGAGGCCGCGGGCGGCGAGGCGGCGGTGCTGGAGGCGGCCTCCCGCCCGGTGGATTGGACCATGGCGGCCATCGTCGGCGCCGCGGGGCTGGCCTCCACCCTGGCCACCCTCAAGCATGGCGGCACGCTGGCCTTGGCCAACAAGGAAAGCCTGGTCTGCGCCGGCCCCATCGTGCTGGAGGCGGCGCGCGCCGCCGGCGCCACGCTGCTGCCGGTCGACAGCGAGCACAACGCGATTTTCCAGGCGCTGCACGGTGCCGCCCCCGAAAGCATCGAGAAGATCATTCTCACCGCCTCGGGCGGGCCGTTCCGCAATGCCTCGCTGGCCGAGATGCGCGCGGCCACGCCGGAACAGGCGGTGAAGCATCCCGTCTGGTCGATGGGCGCCAAGATCTCGGTCGACAGCGCCTCGATGTTCAACAAGGGCCTTGAGCTCATCGAAGCGGCGCGGCTCTTCCCCGTGACGCCCGACCAGCTCGATGTGCTGATCCACCCGCAATCTGCGGTGCATGGGCTGGTGCAGTATCGCGATGGCTCGCTGCTGGCGCAGCTCGGCAGTCCCGACATGCGCACCCCCATCGCCCATGCCCTGGCCTGGCCCGCGCGCATGCATGTGGATGTGCCCCGGCTCGACCTCGCGGCCCTGGCGCGGCTGGAATTCGCAGCCCCCGACCCGGTGCGCTTCCCGGCACTGCGCCTGTGTCGTGAGGCGCTGGTCGCGGGCCATGCCGCGCCTTGCGTCCTGAATGCGGCCAATGAGGTGGCGGTGGCGCTGTTCCTGGCGCGCAAGCTGGGCTTCCTCGACATCGCGGCGGTGGTGGAGGAAACCCTGACGGCGTTGGGTCACGAAAACGTGCCCGACCTGGCCGCCGTGCTGGAGATCGATGCCAGGGCACGGGAGCTCGCCACGCGCATTGCGGCGGGCAGGGCGGCGGCCTAGGTAAGCGCCATGCTGGATTTCATCCCCGATTTCGCTCGCACGATTCTCGCCTTCCTGGTTGTGCTGGGCGTGCTGGTTTTCATTCATGAGCTTGGCCATTACCTGGCCGCGCGCTGGCGTGGCGTGCATGTCGATGCCTTCTCCATCGGCTTCGGCCAGGCGCTGACACGCTGGACTGACCGGCGCGGTACGGAATGGCGGATTTCCTGGATCCCCCTCGGCGGTTACGTGAAGCTGCATGGCCAGGCCGAGCCGGGCGAGATGCCGGCCGAGGAGGCCGCGAAGCTGCGCCCTGGCCAGACGTTCCATGACAAGCCCGTGCGCGACCGCGCCATCGTCGTGGTGGCGGGGCCGGTGGCGAATTTCCTGCTTGCCATCGTGCTGTTCGCCGGCCTCTTCATCTTCCACGGCCAGCCGGTGGGGCAGACCGCCGTCGGCGCCGTGGCACCGGGCTCAGCCGCCGAGCGCGCCGGGCTGCTGCCGGGCGATGAGATCATCAGCCTGGACGGCAACCGCGTCACCCGCTTCGACCAGTTGCAGCGCTACATTCAGCCCCGCGCCGGGCAGGAGGTGGCGGTGGCGTTGAGCCGCGAGGGGCGCGAAATGGTGCTGCGCGTCACCCCCGGCACCCGCCCGGGCACCGAGGCGGCGCCGGTGGGCATCCTGGGCGTGCAGGGCTCGGCCGCGCGCTTCGAGCGGATGGACCCTGTTTCGGGCCTCATCGCCGGCGCGACGCAGACCGCCGATGTCAGCGCCCAGACCCTGGTGGGCATCTGGGAAATGCTGACCGGCCAGCGCAGTGCGCGCGACCTGGGCGGGCCGATCAAGATCGCCGAGGTGAGCGGCGAGGCGGCGAGCCTGGGCATCGTGCCGCTGGTGAATCTGATGGCGCTGCTCTCGGTCTCGCTTGGCCTGCTGAATCTCTTTCCGGTGCCACTCCTCGATGGCGGCCATTTGATGTTCTACGCCGCCGAGGCGATCCGCGGTCGCCCGCTCCCGCCGCGCGCGCAGGAATATGGCTTCCGCGCCGGCTTCGCGCTGTTGATCGGGCTTTTCGTCTTCGCGACCTGGAACGACATCGCCCATGGCGCGATCGGCCGTTGGGTCGTGGGTCTGGTGAGCTGAGAATGCAGCCTCTATGGTCCCGCCCGGCCGGATTCGCGGCCCGCTGCCCTGCCACGCCGAACCATTCGCCCATCGCCACGGTCATTTGCGCCGTACCGGCTCAAGACGGGACAAGCGGAACCTGAACATGACCCTTCGCACCCTGCTCATGGCCTCCGCCTGCCTGCTGCCGCTGCTGCCGATGGCGGCCGACGCACAGCAGCGCCGCCCGGCGCCCCGCACCCCCGTCTACGAGAATGGCGCAGGTGGTGTCGTCTCCGCCGTCGAGGTGCGCGGCAACCAGCGCATCGATCCCGACACGGTGCGCAGCTACATGCTGCTGCAGCCCGGCGATGCCTATGACAGTGACCGCGCCGACCGCTCGCTGCGCAGCCTCTTCGCCACCGGTCTGTTCGGTGATGTGCAGATCGCGCGCGACGGCTCGCGCCTGATCGTCACCGTGGTGGAGAACCCGGTGGTGAATCGCGTGGCCTATGAAGGCAACCGCCGGATCAACGACGACACCATCCGCCCCGAGGTGCAGATGCGCTCGCGCGGGGTCTTCACCAGCCAGCTCGCCCAGGCCGACCGGCAGCGCATCCTCGATCTCTACGCCAGGCGCGGCCGCTTCGCGGCCCGGGTCGAGCCGAAGATCATCCAACTCGACCAGAACCGCGTCGACGTCGTCTATGAGATCACCGAGGGCGATGCGGCGCTGGTCAGCCGCATCAACTTCGTCGGCAACCGCAGCTATTCCGACCGCAGGCTGCGCGACGTGGTGGCAACGCGCGAGCAGGCCTTCTACCGGCCCTTCACCACCGCCGACACCTTCGACCCCGACCGGCTGAGCTTCGACCGTGAATTGCTCCGCCGCTACTACCTGCGCAACGGCTTCGCCGATGTCGAGCCGGGTGCCGCAAGCGCCGAGCTTGCACCCGATCGCTCCAGCTTCTTCATCACCTACAACATCAACGAAGGGCCGCGGTATCGCTTCGGCGAGATCACCGTGACCTCCGCCTTCCCCACGCTGGACACGGCGGCGCTGCGCAATCGGCTCGAGATCCGCACCGGCGACTGGTATGATGGCGACGCGGTCGAGCGCATGGCGCAGAACCTGGCGGACGCCGCCAATCTGCGCGGCTTCCCCTTCGTCGACGTCCAGCCCCAGGTGGAACGCAACCGCGAGAACAACACCATCGCCATCACCTTCCAGGTGGCGGAGGCGCCGCGCGTCTTCATCGAGCGCATCGACATCAACGGCAACGTCCGCACCCAGGACCGCGTGGTGCGGCGTGAATTCCGCCTGGCCGAGGGCGATGCCTTCAACGCGGCGCAACTGCGCCGCTCGCGCGATCGCATCCGCAATCTGGGCTATTTCAGCGACGTGCAGCTGACCACGCAGCCCGGCTCGGCGCCCGACCGCGCCATCGTCAATACCACCATCCAGGAGCGCGCGACCGGTGAGGTCAGCGTGGGCGGTGGCTATTCGACGGATGCCGGCTTCCTGGCCGATGCGGGCCTGCGCGAGCGCAACCTGCTGGGCACCGGCATCGATGCGCGGCTGAACGGCACGCTGGCGCAACGCCGCAGCCAGGTCGACCTTTCGGTGACCGACCCGTCCTTCATGGACCGCAACCTCGCCGTCGGCGCCGACCTCTTCCTGGTCAACCGCAACCTGCTCAACATCGCCAATTACCAGGAGCGCCGCTACGGCTTCGCGGTGCGCGCGGGTTACGAGTACAATGAACGCCTGCGCCAGAGCCTGGCCTATACGCTCGTCAATCGTAACGTCTACAACGTGCAGCCGCAGGCCTCGCCCTATATTCTGGAGCAGGCCGGCACGACGTTGCTGAGCCAGGTGTCGCAGACCCTGACCTATGACGCACGCGACAGCATCATCCAGGCCACGCGTGGCTATTTCATCCGCTGGGGCGCCGACCTCGCGGGCCTGGGTGGCGACGTCGCCTTCCTGCGCAACCGCCTCGACGGCGCGCTCTTCCTGCCGCTGGAGCGGCTGTTTGGCGACCCCGATTACGTGCTGACGCTCACCGCGGGCTTCGGCAACCTGACCCCCTTCAATGCCCGCTCGCCCTACAACCCCACCACTGGCGTGGGCGGCGAGCGTGACCGCATCGTCGACCGCTTCTTCCTCGGCGGCGAGAATTTGCGCGGCTTCGCCATCGCGGGCGTCGGCCCGCGCGACATCAATACCCGCGACAGTCTGGGCGGCAACATGCTCTGGACCGCCGGAACCGAGCTGCGCTACCCGCTGCCGGTGCCCAGCGAACTTGGCCTGCTCGGCCGCGCCTTCGTCGATGTCGGCTCACTGACCCAGGGGCCCTCGGGCCCGACCGTTTCCAACAGCTCCGCCGCGCGTGTCGGCGTGGGCGTCGGCATTTCCTGGCGGAGCCCTTTCGGCCTGATCAATATCGACTTGGCCAAGGCTGTGGCGAAGCAACCCTACGACGTGACGCAGATCTTCCGCTTCGGCTTCGGCACGCGGTTCTGAATTCGGGATAGATACAGAATGATGATGACGCATTTCCTGGGCCGTGCGGCCATGGCCCTTGCCCTTGCGGCGCCGGTTTTCCTGACGCCCGTATTCGTGGCCCCCGGGGCGATGGCGCAGCAGGATCCAGGTTTCTTCGTGCCCGGCGGCAACCGGCCCCAGGGCCAGCAGCCGCCGCAGCGCCCCCCCCAGGGCCAGCCCGCACAGGGGCAGCGCCCGCCCCAGGGCCAGCCCCCGGCCGGCCAGCGCCCGCCCGGCCGCACCGAGGCGCCGCCCCCGCTGCCCCCCGGCCAGCAGCCGCCCGCCGCCGTCATCGGCATCGTCGACATCCCCGAGGTGCAGCGCGTCTCCGCCTCCTTCAACCAGGTGCGCGAGGAGATCGAACGTCGCCGCACCCGCCTCAATGACGACCTGCAGCGCGAGCAGAATGGCTGGCGCGACGCCCAACAGGCCCTGGCCGGCGAGCGTGCCGGGCTGCAGGCCGAGGTGCTGCGCCTGCGCGAGCGCGAATTGCAGGACCGCATCACCGACAGCCAGCGCATCTTCCGCAACCGCAGCCAGGCCATCGAGCAGGCGGCGCAAACCGCGCTGGTCGAAATCGAGCAGGCGCTGGGCACCGTCATCCGTCAGGTCGCGCAGTCACGCAGCGTGAACATCGTGCTGCCGCGGCCGCTGGTGATCATGAACGAGCCGCCCTTCGACCTGACCGAGGAGATCGCGCAGCAGTTCAACCGCATCCTGCCGCGGGTGAACATCCCGGCCGAGAGCGATGGCCGCAACCCGCCGCCGGCCGCCCCGGCTCCGGCCGCCGCCCGCCCGCCCGCTGCGCCGGCGGCACCCCGCCCGCCCGCGCGCTGAAGGCCCATGGCCGCCCATACGCGCTTCTTCCCCGGCCGCGGCCCGCTGAGCCTGACGGCGCTGCTGGCCGCGGCCGAGGCCACGGCCGAGGGCACGTCTGACGCGAATGCGCAGCGGCGCTTCAGCGGCGTGGCGGCGCTGGCCGAGGCCGGACCGGACGAGGTCTCGTATCTCGAGGCGGCGAAGCACCGCGACATCCTGGCCGCCAGCCGGGCGGGCGCCGTGGTGGTGCGCGCGGCGGAGGCCGCGCTGCTGCCCGCGGGCTGCATTCCCATCATCGCGGCCCTGCCGGCGCTGGCCTTTGCCCGCATCGCGGAGGCCTTCCACCCCGTGCCGCGCGCCAGCGGCCAGCGCCATCCCAGCGCAGCGATCGATGCCAAGGCCCGGATCGACCCCAGCGCGGATATCGGCGCCTTCGCGGTGATCGGCGCTGGTGCCGAAATCGGGCCGGGCTGCGTCATCCATGCCCATGCCGTGATCGGTGCGGGCGTGGTGCTGGGCGAGAACTGCACCATCCACCCTCATGCCAGCATCAGCCACGCCCTGTGCGGCCGGGGCGTGGTGCTGCATGCCGGCGCGCGGGTCGGCAATGAGGGCTTCGGCTTCACGCCCACGCCGCAAGGCCGCTTCGTGACCATGCCGCAGCTCGGCGCCGTGGTGCTGGAGGATGAGGTCGAGGTTGGCGCCAACAGCTGCATCGACCGCGGCGCGCTGGGCGACACGGTGGTGGGGCGCGGCACGCGCATCGACAACCTGGTGCAGCTCGGCCACAACGTGCGCACCGGGCAGGGTTGCGTCATCGTCTCCCAGGTCGGCATCTCGGGTTCCGCGGTGCTGGGCGACTGGGTGCAGGTGGCGGGGCAGGCGGGTATCGCGGGTCATCTGCACATCGGCGCGAAGGCGCGGATCGGCGCGCAATGCGGCGTGATGCGTGACGTCGAGGCGGGGGCGGACATGCTGGGCTCGCCCGCCCGCCCGGCGCGGATCAAGATGCGCGAGATCGCAACCGTGCAGCGGCTCGCCGCCGCCGCGGTGAAGACCATGACCAAGAAGGACAATTGAGGGCTGCCTTGATGACTGACACCACCCTGGACATTGCCGCCATCATGCGGGCCATCCCGCACCGCTACCCCTTCCTGCTGGTCGATCGGGTGGTGGAGATGAATCACGACAACTACTGCATCGGCATCAAGAACGTGACGATCAACGACCAGTTCTTCCAGGGCCATTTCCCGACCGAGCCGGTGATGCCCGGCGTGCTGATCGTCGAAGCCATGGCACAGACCTCGGCCGTGCTCGTCGTCAGCACGCTGGGGCCCGAGAGCCAGGGCAAGCTGGTTTATTTCATGTCCATCGACAGCGCGAAATTCCGCCGGCCGGTCGTGCCGGGGGACCAGCTGCGCATCAAGGTCACAAAGGTGCAGCGGCGCATGAGCGTGTGGAAATTCAGCGGTGAAGCGACGGTGGACGGGCGGGTTGTGGCGGAGGCGACATTCGCCGCCATGATCCGCGACCGATGAACCAGATCCATCCCAGCTCCATCGTCGCCCCCGGGGCCCGCATCGCGGCCGGCGTCACGATCGGCCCGTTCTGCACCATCGGCCCCGATGTCGAACTGCGCGAGGGCGTGACCCTGGTCAGCCATGTTGCGGTCGAGGGCCATACGATCCTGCATGAGGGCGTGCAGGTCTCGCCCTATGCCTCCGTCGGACTGCCGCCGCAGGATCTGAAATACAAGGGCGAGCCGACCCGCTGCGAGGTCGGTGCGCGGACGCTGCTGCGCGAGCATGTCACCGTCCATCGCGGCAGCGTGGGGCGTGGCCACACCGTGGTCGGCGCCGATTGCATGCTGATGGCGTGCAGCCATGTCGGCCATGACTGCCAGCTCGGCGACCGGGTGATCATGGCCAACAACGTCATGCTGGGCGGCCATGTGCAGGTGGGCGAGCAGGTCTTCATTGGCGGTGGTGCCGCGATCCACCAGATGGTGCGCATCGGCCGCCACGCCATGGTGGGCGGCATGGCAGGCGTGACCAACGACATCCCGCCCTTCGGCAATGTCTTCGGCCTGCCGGCGCGGCTGGTGGGGCTGAATGTCATCGGCCTGCGCCGGCGCGGCTTCACCAAGGACAATCTGGCCGCACTCCGCCTGGCGTTCAGACTGCTGTTCCGCGATGCCGGCATCTTCGCCGACAAGCTGGAAATCGCCCGGACACGATACGCCGATGACGTGCTGGTGCAGGAGGTGCTGCGCTTCATCTCCTCGCCCGAGCGCAAGCGCGAAATGTGCCGCCCGGGCCGCATGGCGGCCGATGACGACGACGACGCCTGAGGCGACCCCTGAGGCGCCCCCTGGGGCGACCCTTGGGCTGCCCCATGGGGCCACCCCGCTCGGCATCATCGCCGCCGGTGGGCCTATGCCGCGGCGCCTGGCCGATGATGTGCTGGCCAGCGGGCGCGCGGTGCATGTCGTTGCGATCCGCGAATTCGCCGAGGCCACGCTCTATGCCGGCCTGCCCCATCGCGTGGTGCGGCTTGGCGCCGCGGGGCAGCTCATCGCCGCCTTCCGTGCGGCCGGCGTGCGCGAACTGGTCATGCTGGGCCATGCCCGCCGGCCCTCGCTGCTCTCGCTCTTTCCCGATGCCTGGACGGCGGCGGCGATAGCACGCGTCGGCCGGGGTTACTTCGCCGGCGGCGATGACACGCTGCTGCGCGGCGTGACTCGCGTGCTGGAGGATGAGGGTTTTGTCGTGCGCGGCGCGCATGAGGTGCGGGCGGGTCTCACCCCGGGTGCGGGGCTGCTGGCCGGCCCGGCACCCGGGCCCGGGCAAACCGAGGACATCCGCCGCGGCATCGCCGTGCTGCGCGCACTCGGCCCCGCCGATGTCGGCCAGGCCGTGGTGGTGCAGCAGGGGCTGGTGCTGGCGGTGGAGGCCATCGAGGGCACCGACGCCATGCTGGCCCGCGCCGGCGGCTTGCGGCGCGAGGGGCCTGGCGGTGTGCTGGTGAAGCTCGCCAAGCCGCAGCAGGACCTCAGGCTCGACATGCCCACAATCGGCCCTGTCACTGTCGCCAACGCCGCGGCCGCGGGGCTCGCCGGCATTGCCATCGATGCCGGCCGTACCCTCGTGGCGGAGCGCGAGGCCTGCATGGCGCTGGCCGCCCAACACGGGCTATTCATCCTCAGCCTCGACCCCGAGACCACCACAAAGGACGCCCCGCCATGAGCAATTTCCGCCTGCTGCACACCATGATCCGCGTGACCGACCTGGAGCGCAGCGTGAAGTTCTATACCGAGTTGCTGGGCATGAAGGAGACCCGCAGGCGCGACGTGCCCGAGGGCAAATACACCATCGTCTTCGTGGGTTATGGCGACGAGGCCAAGGACTGCATGCTGGAGCTGACCTACAATTACGGCGTGGACAACTACGAGATCGGCACCGCCTTCGGCCATCTCGCAATCGGTGTGCCCGACCTCTACGGCACCTGCGACGCGCTGCGCGCCGGTGGTGCCAAGATCACCCGCGAGCCGGGGCCGCTGAAATTCGGCACCACGCTGATCGCCTTCGTCGAGGACCCGGATGGGTACAAGATCGAGCTGATCGAGCGGAAATAGTCAGCCCTCCAGCCGCACCCCCGCCACCCGCGCCACCTCGCCCCATTTCGCGATCTCGGACTGGATGAAGGCGGCGAATTCCTCCGGCGTGGTGGGGTCGGGAATGGAGGCCAGTGCGGTGATGCGCGCCACCACCGCGGGCTCGCGCAGGATCGCCACGACATCGCGGTTGATCTTGCCGATGATCTCGGGGGGCGTGCCCGCCGGTGCCACGATCCCGCTCCAGCCTGCCGCCGAGAAGCCCGGCAGCACGGTTTCGGCGAGCGTGGGCACATCGGGCAGCACCGCCATGCGATAGGCGGTGGTGATGCCCAGCGCCCGCACCCGGCCGGACTGGATATGCGGGATCGCACTCGCGGTGCTGTCGAACATCAGTTGCACATTTCCGGCGATGAGGTCGGCAATCGCGGGGCCGGAGCCGCGATAGGGCACATGGGTCATGCTCAGCCCCGCCTGATGGGCGAACATCTCGCCCGTCATGTGCTGCGCCGTGGCGGGCCCGGCGGAGGCGAAGGTCTGTCCGGGATGAGCCCGGATATGGGCCACAAGCTCGCGCATGCTCTGCGGCGGAAAGGCGGGATGGGTGATGACCACGAGCGGCACCAGGAAGATGCCCGTGATCGCCACGAAATCACGCGTCGCGTCATAGGGCAGCCGGTTCATTACCCCGGGATTGACGCCCAGCGTGCCCGAGGTGCCGATACCCAGCGTATAGCCATCGGGTGCGGCACGGGCCGCCGCCTCCATCCCCACGGCGCCCGCCCCTCCGGCCCGGTTCTCCACCACCACCCGCTGCGGCCAGCGCTGCGACAACTGGTCGGCCAGCATGCGGGCGAAGACATCAGCGGCCTGGCCGGGCGGGAAGGGCACGATCATCCGCACCGGGCGGGTTGGAAAGCCCGTCGTCTCCGAAGCCAGGGCCGGCATTGAAAGGCCGGGCAGCGCCAGCAGGGCGCGGCGGGTCGCTTGCATTATGGTTTCCTCCGGCCGCCATCCTGCCGCCAAAATGCCTGGCATGGGAATGGCTTGCCGGCCGCGGCGCCGCGCCCCATTTGCCTTGGGCGCTACAGGAGTTGCTCCGCGATGCCCGACATTCCCGCCATGAACCGGCGCGCGCTGCTCTCGGCCGTCACCGCCGCCGGTGGTCTGACGGCGGCCCAGGCGGTGCTGAGCGCCCTGGCCCCGGCCCAGGCCGCCGGCCCACGCCCCAGCCTGCCGCTGTTGGCCGGCCGGCGGGCGATCATCCTGGGCGCCGGCATCGCGGGGCTGGTCGCCGCGCTGGAACTGCACCAGGCCGGCGCCACCGTGCTGGTGCTGGAGGCCGCACCTCGCCTGGGCGGCCGCAGCCTGACGTTGCGCGCTGGCGATACGGTTACCGAGCATGGCGGGCCCACCCAGCAGGTCGGCTTCGGCGCGGCACCGCATCTCCATTTCAACGCCGGCCCCGCCCGCATCCCGCATCACCACCAGGCGCTGCTGGGCTATTGCCGCGCCTTGCGGGTGCCGTTGCGCGTGCTGGTGAACGAAAACCGCGCCGCCCATGTCGCCGGCCTGCCGCTGGGCCAGGTCCGGGCCGAGATGCGCGGCGTGGTGGCAGAACTCGCCACCAAGGCGCTGGGGGCCGGGCTGCTCGACACCCCGCTCAGTGAGGCCGATATCGTCCGCCTGCACGCCATGCTGCGCAATTTTGGCGCGCTCGATGGCCAGGGGCGCTATCGCGGCACCTCACGCGCCGGCTGGGCCGAGCCGCCGGGCATGGAGCCCGGCCGTCGGCGCCCGCCCTTGGCGCTGGAGGCGCTGCTCGAACCCGGCCTCTGGCAGGGCGCCGATTTCGCCGAGGGCGTGAACTACGCCGCCACCATGCTGGCGCCCGAGGGCGGCATGGACCGCATCGCCGCCGCGCTGGCCGCCGCATTGCCGCCGGGCAGTATCCGCCTCGGCACCCCGGTCACCGGCCTCGCCCCGGCCGAGGGCCTGGTCCGGCTGGCCGATGGGCGGGAGGAGCGCGGCAACCTCATCGTCTGCACACTGCCCGCCCCGCTGGCGGCCGGGCTGGAGGGGCTGAGCCCGGCCCGGCGCGAGGCCCTGGCCGGCATCACCCAGGAACCCGCGGCCAAGCTGGCCGTCCAGGCACCGCGCTTCTGGGAGGCCCAGGGCCTCTATGGCGGCATCGCCTGGCTGCCCGAGGCCGAGATCACCCAGAGCTGGTATCCCTCCGAGGGGTTTCACGAGGCCGAAGGCGTGCTGACCCTGGCCTATATCTGGGACCGCGCCCGGGGCGAACGCTTCGCCGCCCGCACGCCCGGCGAGCGCGCGGCGCTGGCCCTGGCCGAGGCCGCGACGCTCCATCCCGAGCTGCCGGGCCTCGCCCGCCACCCCGTTTCCGTCGCCTGGGGCCGGATGCCCTGGGCGCGCGGGGCCTGGGCGGAATGGGCGTCGGAGCACCGCGCGCGGCACCACGCCCTGCTGGCCAGCCCCGAGGGTAGGGTGCATTTCGCCGGTGACTGGCTGAGCCAGCTGCCGGGCTGGCAGGAGGGCGCGGTGGCCAGCGCCTGGCATGCGCTGGGGCAGGTCAGGGGATAGGAAACGCGTTGTTTTTCAAAAGCGTCGTATTCGGACAAATTGCCGGCTCAGGCCGGGCGTGGCTCCGCCCTTGATCGGAGAAGCCTATCCCGGCATGGGTCTGAGGGCAAGGAATTTCAGCCTAAGACGGCATCGGTCCACCGCAGCCGCTCACAGCAGCCGCCAGGCCAACCCCAGCGCCGCATCCACCGTCGCTGCCCGCACCTCCGCCCGGTCGCCCGGAAACACCCGTTCGAGATGAATGGTCGGCCCGCCCCGCCGTGCCGCTGCCATGTGGACAAGGCCCACGGGCTTGCCCGGCGTGGCGCCGCCCGGCCCCGCGATGCCGGTGCAGGACAGCGCGATATCCGCCCCGCTGCGCGCCAGCGCGCCCTCTGCCATCGCCCGCGCCACCGCCTCGCTCACCGCGCCCACCGCGGCCAGCACGCCTTCCGCCACGCCCAACTGCGCCGTCTTCATCGCGTTGGAATAGACCACGAAGCCCCCCAGTACGCTGGAGGAACTGCCGGCAATCGCCGTCAGCGCGGCCGCGATCAGCCCGCCGGTGCAGCTCTCGGCGGTGACAATGGTCAGGTTTTTCGCCCGCAGGGCTTCGAGCAGGGCGGCGCAATCTTCGGGGGTATGGGCATGCAGCATGGCGCCACCCTACAGCGGAACGCCCAGCGCTTGCAGCAGCAGAAGCACGCCGCCGGCCATGGCACCCGCCATGACGTCATCGCCCATCACGCCCGCAGGCGTCTTCTGCCGGTCCAGCAGTCCCACCGGGCCGGGTTTCCAGATATCGAAAAGCCGGAACAACCCAAAGGCCAGCACCACCCCCAGCCAGCCAAAGCCGGGCAGGGCGGCCAGCGCCAGCGCCTGGCCGGCACCCTCATCGATCACCACCCAGCCCGGATCATCCCGCGCCTCGGGCAGCCGCTTCAGCGCCCAGAGCCCCATCCCCAGCAGCAGCAGCGAAAGCCCCGCCGCCGGCACCGGCCCCAGCAGGATCACCGGCAGCACCACAGCACTCCCCCATGTCCCCTGCGCCGGGCGCAAAAACCCCACGCCGCCGAGGGACACCACCCATTTCATCGCAGCCAGGCCGCCATGGGGTGGGGCGCATTCACGCCGGAGAGGGCGCGATAGACCGCGACATTCTCCATCACCCGCTGGACGTAGTTGCGGGTTTCCGAGAAGGGGATCTGCTCCATCCAGTCCAGCATGGTGGGGCGGCCCTGGCGCGGGTCGCCATAGGTCTGCAGCCATTCATCCACACGCCCCGGCCCGGCATTGTAGGCGGCGATGGCGAAGGGCCAGGTGCCGCCGAAACGCCCGATCATCTGGTCGAGATAGGCCGAGCCGAGGCGCATGTTGTGCGCGGGGTTGCTTTGCAGCCAGGGCAGTTGGTGCGGCGTGTTCAGCCGCCTGGCCACCTGTTGTGCGGTGGCTGGCAGCAGCTGCATCAGCCCGCGCGCATTGGCGGAGGAGATCGCCTCGGTATCGAAATTGCTCTCCTGCCGGGTGATGGCATTGGCCAGCGCCGCTTCGATGGCGAGGTTCTCGGTGGGGTAGGGGGTGGGCCAGCCATCGGGCACCAGCATGGCACCTGACGCGCCGGCGCGCCGCGCCACCCAGACCGGGTTCTCCGGGCGGCCGCTGCGGCTGGCGAGCTGCATGAGCAGCGTCCGCTCCCAGGGCTGGGTGGAGAGTTCCTCGATCCGCAGCAGGAAGGCCCGCGCCCGTCGGCCCTCGCCCATCTCGGCCAGCATGGGGACGATGCGCGCCACCTCGCGGTTCATGAAACTCGCGGCCTGGGCCGGCGTCGCGCCGGGCTGGCTGATGGCGCGGATGCGCTGGGCCAGCCGGTCCGGCCCCTCGCCCAGCGCCAGACCCGCGAGCTGGCCATAGAAGGCCACGGGGTAGCCGGCGGCGATGCCCCAGGCCTCACGCGCCGGCGCGGCCTGGCCGGCGGCAGCCAGCGCCATCCCGCGCCAAAAATGGCTACGCGCCAGGGTGATGGCGCTGCGGCTATCCTCGCCCACCGCGGCGAAGTGCCGGGCCGCCACACCGGGGTTGTTGAGGAAGCGCAGCGCGATGAAGCCCGCCAGGAACTCCGCCTCCTGCCGCGGCTCGCCGGCGCCGGGCTGGCCGTGCTGGGCCGCGAGCTGATAGGCGGCCTGCAGATCATTCAGCCGCAGCGACCGGCGGGACTGCAATTGCCGCTCGGTCCAGATCGCGCGGCCGGCCTCGGCGGTGAGGCCGGACTGCGCGGCGGCGCCGGCGGCGAAGGCGGCCGCGGCCTCGCTGTCACGCCCGGCCACCCGAAGTGCGCGGGCGCGTTCCAACGTGGCGCCGGCATCACGGGCCGCCAGCCCCGCGCCATTGCTGGTGTCGCCGCCGCTGGCATAGCTCAGCCGCAGCTGGCCGATCTGGGCGCGTGCGGCGTCGAGATAGGGCAGGCTGCGCCCGGCCGCGGCGAAATCGCGAGAAAAAGCCAGGCGGTTGAAGCGCGCCCAATGCTCGTTGGTGGTCAGCCGCGCGGCGTGACGTTCGAGAAAGAGGGATTCGTCCGGGCCATCGGCCGGCGCCTCCGACCAGCCACGCCGGGCCACCTCGGTCGCCTCGCGGTCGCGACCGGCGCGGGCCAGGGCATCGGCATGGCGCATCGCACCACCCACCGTGCGGGCCGGGCGCGTGGCGAACCAGCGCAGCGCCAGCCCGTCATCGGGGTCATTCTCCAGCACGGCCTCGGCATTGCGGCCGATGACGTCCATCGCCGGCCAATCCGCACTGGATTCGGCGAACTGGACGAATTCATAGGCGCTGGAGGCAGCCTGGCGCGACTGCAGCCGCAACCACAGCACCATCTTGCGGATCAGCGGGTCGGCGCGCTCGGCGGCCACATCGGCCTCGGCCCAGCGGTTCTGCGAGGCGGCGACGAGGGCGAGCCGGCCGGCCTCCCGCGGCGCCTGGGCGCCCGCGATGGCGGGAAAGAGAAGGAGGAGGCAGAGGAGGCATGCGCGCATCCCTGGGGTGTAGCGCGGGGCGCTGGCTTGTTGCAGGGGGTGGCAGGCGTTACTTATGCCGGCTTGAAAGGGAGTTTACCGTCATGTTCCAGGGTTCGATGGTGGCGTTGATCACGCCGATGCACGCCGATGGAACATTCGATGAGAAAGCGTTCTGCGATTTCGTGGAATGGCAGATCGCCGAGGGCACGGAGGGGCTGGTCCCCGTCGGCACCACGGGCGAATCGCCCACGCTGAGCCATGCCGAGCACCGCCGGGTGGTGGAGCTCTGCGTCGAGGTCGCCCGCGGCCGGGTGCCGGTGATGGCCGGTGCCGGCAGCAACAGCACCGCCGAGGCCATCGGCTTCGCCGAACACGCCAAGAGCGTGGGCGCCGATGGGCTTTTGGTGGTGACCCCCTACTACAACAAGCCCACGCAGGAGGGGATGTTCCTGCATTTCACCGCCATCGCCGATGCGGTCGACCTGCCGCTCTTCATCTACAACATCCCGCCGCGCAGCGTGATCGACATGACGCCGGAGACGATGGGCAGGCTGGCCCGCCACCGCAACATCAAGGGCGTAAAGGACGCAACCGCGAACCTTACCCGTCCCTTGCACCAGCGGCGCGAATGCGGCCCCGATTTCATCCAGCTCTCGGGCGAGGACCACACGGCACTCGCCTTCATGGCGGCCGGTGGCCATGGCACGATCTCCGTCACCGCCAATATCGCGCCCCGCGCCTGCGCGGAGATGCACAAGGCCTGGCGCGAAGGCCGGCTCGCCGATGCCATGGCGATCCAGGAGCGGTTGACGCCGGTGCATGACGCGATGTTTTACGAAACCTCACCCGCGCCAGTGAAATATGCCGCCTCGCTGCTCGGCAAGACCGACGCGCATTGCCGCCTGCCCATGGCGCCCTGCTCGGATGCAGCGAAGGCGAAAGTCCGCGCCGCCATGACGGGGGCGGGCCTGCTGAATTGAGCCGCGACAAGAAGAAGAAGTCGAGCCTGATCAGCCACGGCATCGCCGCGCAAAATCGAAAAGCCCGCTTCGACTACAAGGTGATGGAGGAGATCGAGGCCGGCATCCAGCTTATCGGCCCCGAGGTGAAGTCGCTGCGCTCCGGCCGCGCCGCGCTGGCCGAGGCCTGGGCGGGCGAGCGGGATGGCGAGATGTGGCTGTTCAACTGCTACATCCCCGAATGGCAGGCCGGCAGCTTCATGGCGAAGTTCGAGCCCCGCCGGCCACGCAAACTGCTTCTCCACAAGAAGCAGGTCAGCACGCTCGCGGGCTCCGTGGCGCGCGAGGGCATTACGCTGGTGCCGCTCGACATTCATTTCAATGACCGTGGAATGGCCAAGGTCACGCTGGGCCTGGCCGAGGGCAAACAGGCGCATGACAAGCGCGCTACCATCGCCGCCCGTGACTGGCAGCGCGACAAGGCACGGATCCTGCGCAACAAGGGCGGTGAATGAGGTCGCTAATTCTCTTGCTGCTGGCGCTCGCCGGCTGCGCCTCGCAGGCCGAGGGGCTGGTCGCGTCCAACGCCGATTGGCAGGAGCATCGGGTGATGGTGCCCATCGATGGCACGCGCATCTTCACCCGGCTCTGCCTGCCCGGCGGCGGCGCCACCCGGCCCCTCGTGCTGATCAATCACGGCTCGCCCGCCCGCGCCGACCAGCGGCCCAACGTCACGCCGGCCGCCTGCGGGTCGGAGGCGGTGCGCTGGTTCCTCGCCCGCGGCCATGCCGTGGGGCTGCCGCTGCGCCGCGGCTATGGCGAAAACGGCGGCGCCTATATGGAGGGCAATACCTGCGGCAGGTCGGATTATGTCCGCTCCGGCCGCGAATCCGCCCGTGACATCGCCGCCGCCCTCACCATGCTGGCAGCGAGGCCGGACGTGCCAAGGGCGCCCGCCATCATCGTCGGCCAATCCGCCGGCGGCTGGGCCGCGGTGGCATTGGCGGCCACCAACCCGACCGGTGTCGCGGCACTGGTCAGCATGGCCGGTGGTCGAGGCGGCTGGTACCAGAACATGCCCAACAGCAATTGCGATCCCGATGTGCTGGTCGAGGCGGCGGGGCAATTCGGCAAGACCGCGCGGCTGCCCATGCTGTGGGTCTATACCGCCAATGACAGCTTCTTCGGCCCCGAACTGGCCGCGCGCATGCACGGCGCCTTCACCGCCGCCGGCGGGCAGGCGCGGATCGAGCGCCTCGGCCCCTGGGGGCGAGACGGCCACAGCCTCTTCTTCGGCGCTGGGGGCAGCCAGACCTGGGGCCCGCTGCTCGAGCGTTTTCTGCAATGAGGTGGTTCTGCGCCCTTCTGCTGCTGGCCTGGCCGGCGATGGCGGATGAGTTGCGGGTCATCGATGGCCCCGATGGCAGCCGATTGCAGGTGCGGGTCTGTCCCGCCTCGGGCGGGGGCGAGCAGCCGCTCGTTCTCATCAATCACGGCGCCCAGCCGCGCGCGGAGATCCGCCCGCTGCTGCTGCCGCCGGCCTGCAATGCCGAAGCCGTGCGCTGGTTCACGGCCCAGGGCTACACCGCGGCGGCGGTGCTGCGGCGCGGCCATGGCGCCAGCACCGGTGACTGGGTCGAGGGCTTCGGCCCCTGCGAGGATCCCGATTTCCTGCGCGTGGGGCGCGAGACCGCGCGCGACATTCAGGCGGCACTGCGCGCGCTGCTGGGCAGCCCCGGCATTCGCGCGACCGGCGCCATTGTCCTGGGCGAGAGCGCGGGCGGCTGGGGCAGCATCGCGCTGGCCGCGCAACGGCCGCCTGGGGTCGCGGCCGTGATCAATGTGGCCGGCGGGCGCGGCGGTTGGGCCGGCGGCCGCGCGCGGACCAATTGCGCGGCCACGCGGCTGATCGAGAATGTCGCCGAATTCGGCGCCACGGCGCGTGTGCCCATGCTCTGGCTCTATGCCGGCAATGACAGCTTCTTCGGCCCCAGCCTGGCCGGCGCGCTGTTCGACGCCTTCATCTCGGCGGGCGGCGTGGCGGAGATGACCATGCTGCCGCCCTGGGAGCAGGATGGCCACTATTTCTTCCATGGCGAGGGCGGCAGCCTGGTCTGGGGACCGCGGGTGTCGGACTTCCTGGCGGGCCTGGCGGGTGTCACGGCGCGCCGCTGAGCACGCGCCTTTGATGCCGCCTATCGCTGCAATAGGAACGAGTCTGTCGCGCGGTCCGATCGCTGCGGGCAAAATGGCGGCGTCACCTCAACCAGGAGATCCGCACCATGATACGCCGCCTCGCCCTCAGCCTGATGTTGCTGGCCCCAGGCCTCGCCGCCGCGCAAAGCCGCGACTGCGTGGCCTCCGGCCTGCTCACGATCGACACGGTCAGCTACGGCACGCAGCGCGTACCGCGTGACCCGCGCAATCCCGACAGCCAGTCCCTGACAACGCTCAGCGTTTCCATCCGCAACCTCACCTCCTCGCCGGTGGGCTTCACCGCCAGCTTCTCGGCATCAGGGGTGCAGCAGAATTTCATCGCCGGGCAGCGCTGGACGTTGGCTGGCAATGCCCGGATGACGCTGATCGTGGCCAATATGCGCAAACCCGGCCCCCCGGACGCGACTGTGCGGCAGTCGCTGCGCCTGAGCTGCAGCTAGAGAATGATGCGTCGAGGCGGAATCGCCGAACGCCATCAATCATCCTCTCAACGAAGGCTGGACCACGCGGCGTGAAGGCATGTGACCACAGCGTGGGCCGGCGCGACATCCGGCGGGCTGGAACCATCGCGTCGGATACCTTGCTCGCGAAAATGCATTTGCCAGAGCAACTCACGTCCGATCGGACGCTGCTCTGGCACATGACCTGCGAACGCGCCATCGCCGCAGCGGTGGATCATCGCGCGCAACGCATGCCTGCGTGGTCCGATCCCGCCGGATCACGCTGCGCCGCGGCCCGGGGTTGCGGCGCAATCGCGACAGATGCCGGCCTCATGGCCGGGCTACCCCTCGAAGCGGATCGCTCGCTCGCGGATCACCCGGCCCCATTTCTCCGCCTCGCGCGCCACGAATGCCCGCGCGTCGCCCTCGCTGCCGCCGGTGAGCAGGAAGCCGGCCTGTCCGGCGCGGGCCGCCACATCGGGGTGGCGAAGGATGGTATTGGCCAGCGTGTTGAGCCGCCCAGCCACCGCATCCCCAGCGCCGGCGGGCAGCCACCACTGGATCCAGGAATAGGCCTCGAAGCCCGGCACCACACTCTCCGCCAGGGTCGGCAGGTCGGGCAGCACGGCCAGGCGGCTCGCGGTGCCCACGGCGAGTGCAGGCAATTGCCGGTCGGCAATCATTGAGGCGGCCGAGGGCAGGTCGACAATCGCGAAATCCACCCGCCCCGCCCGCACCTCGACCAGCCCGGGCGCGCTGCCGCGGAAGGGCACATGGGTGATGTCCGCCCCGGTCATGGATTTGTACAGCTCGCCCGCGAGATGGGCGGGGTTGCCCACGCCGCCCGAAGCGAAGGTCAGGCTGCCGCGCGGCGCGGCCTGCACGAAGCGGTGCCAATCCTGCACATTGCGTGCCGGGAAATCCGGCCGGGTGACCAGCACGGTCGGCGTGATGGCGAGCGGTGCGACGGGGCGGAAATCGCGCACCGGGTCATAGGGGGGCGGGCTCATCATCAGCGGCGCGGTGAGTGAGGAGATGACGGCGACCAGGATGGTATGGCCATCCGGCGCCTCACGCGCCACCAGGTTGCTGCCCACCGTGGCGCCGGCACCGGTGCGGTTTTCCACCACGACATTCTGCCCCAGCGCCTCCTGCATCAGGGGCGCGGTCAGCCGGGCCAGGATGTCCGGGCTGCCGCCGGCGGGGAAGGGGACGATGAGGCGGATCTGCCGGCTCGGCGCCCAGCCCTGGGCGAGTGCCGGTTTGGCCAGACCTGCGGCGAGAAGGCTGCGGCGCTGCATGGCATTACTCCTTTCCGATAGTTCATTTAACCCCGCGTTTTGCGCCACGCCAGGGCGAAACACTTGCATCTCCCGCGGCGAATGGCACGTAAGCATCATTGTGGAGCAGACCATGGACGATATCGCCGCAAACCCCGTCGCGCCCGGCCGCGAAAAGCTGGTCGCGAAGAAGCAGGAATGGGCGGCCGAGGGCCGGTTGCTGACCGGCAGCCATGCCGACCCCGCCACCCGCCTGCCGCCGGGCCAGCGCCTGGTCACCGATTTCCCGGTTCTCGACCTGGGCGTGCAGCCCACCATCGGCCGCGACAAGTGGCATCTGAGGGTGGATGGGCTGGTCGCCAACCGCCTGCTTCTGGACTGGTCGGCTTTTCAGGCCCTGCCGCAGGCGGAATGGCTGAACGACATCCACTGCGTCACCGCCTGGTCGCGCTATGACAATCGCTGGTCCGGGGTGGGGGCGCTGACCCTGCTCAACCTTGCGCAGCCCATGGCCGAGGCCAGCCATATCGTCTTCCATGGCTATGACGGCTACACCACGAACCTGCCGCTGGAGGCCTTTGCCCGGGCCGAAAACCTGATCGCGACGCATTGGAATGGCGCGGCGCTCGACCGGGTGCATGGCGGCCCGGCGCGGGCGGTGATCCCGCATCTGTATTTCTGGAAATCCGCGAAATGGATCAGCCGGATCGAACTGGTGGCCGAGGATCGCCCGGGCTTCTGGGAGGTGCGGGGCTACCACAACAATGCCGACCCCTGGACGGAGGAGCGTTATGGTTGATCGAAGGGCCTTTCTGGGGATCGGGGCAGTGCTGATGGCGGGGCAGGCTGCGGCCGCGGGGCTGACGGGCTTCTCGCTGACCCGGCTGGAGGGCGGGGCCATGCCGCTCAGCGAATTCGCCGGCCGCGTGGTGCTGGTTGTGAACACCGCGAGCTTCTGCGGCTACACCCACCAGTATTCCGCACTGCAGGCGCTGCATGACCGCTACGAGGCCCGCGGGCTGACCGTGCTCGGTGTGCCCAGCAATGATTTCAACCAGGAAAGCACCGACAACCGCCGCATTCGGGAATTTTGCGACGGCATGTTCGGCATCACCTTCCCCATGGCCGGATTGTCGCCGGTGCGGGGGGCGCGGGCGGTGCCGCTCTATCAATGGCTGGCGGCGCAGGCGGGCGGGCCGCCGCGCTGGAATTTCCACAAATACCTCGTCGCGCGCGATGGTCTGCGGGTGACGGCCTTCTCCACCCAGGTGGAGCCGCGCGCGCCGCAACTGCTCCGCGCCATCGAGGCCGCGCTGGCGGTTCCCGCTGCCTGATCCCATCCTGATAGGCATTGGTGCCAATCTGCCCGGCCCCGATGGCAGCGCGCCACTGGCGACGTGCCGGGCGGCGGCCGTCGCACTCGATGGCCTGCCGGGGCTGCGGCTGCTGGCGCTGTCACGTTGGTGGGAAAGTGCGCCGATTCCGCCGCTGCCCGAGGCACCCTGGTTCGTGAACGGCGTGGCGCGGCTTTCGGGCGAGACGGACCCTGAGGCGCTGCTGGCGGCGTTGCACGCCATCGAGGCCCGCTTCGACCGCGCGCGGCCCTATCCCAATGCGCCGCGCACGCTTGATCTCGATCTGCTGGCGCTGGGGGGGCTGTGGCGGGACCACCCGGCGCCCATCCTGCCGCATCCCCGCCTGCATCTCCGCCAATTCGTGCTGCGGCCGCTGCTGGAGGTGGCGCCGGGCTGGCAACACCCGACGCTGGGCGATGCGGCGGCGCTGCTGGCGGGGCTGCCGGAGCAGGATTTGCGGGCTTTGGCGGGACGGTGATGGTGGGAAGCGGAAGCGTCGCCTCCGCTTCCAGACCACCTCAAAAGGAGGCAGAGGCTCCTGGACCGCCATCGCGAGATGACATGGGAGCGGGCGGCGCCAGTTTCGCCTCTCATCGCCCGAAGCCATAACGGGACTGCAATGCGGAACAAAGCCCTGCGCCGGACCGATTGCCTTGCCTTTCCGCTCGGCCATGGCTATCTGAAGGTTTGCGCCACCCCGCAGCTGAAACGGGGTGCGATCTTTTCTGCCCAGGAGCACATATGGCCCGCGTCACCGTCGAGGACTGCATCCTTCAGGTCCCCAACCGCTTCGACCTCGTGCTCTACGCCGCCCAGCGCGCCCGCAATATCAGCCGTGGCGAGACCCTGACGCTCGACCGCGACAATGACAAGAACCCCGTCGTGGCGCTACGCGAAATCGCTGAGCAGACGGTCGAACTGCCCAATCTCGAGGCCGACCTGGTCAAGAGCCTGTCTCGTGCGCCGGAACCCGAGCCGGTCGAGGACGAGGTCATGGACCTTATCGCCACCGACGAGAACATCTTCGGCGTCATGGACGTGAACGAGGAAATGCCGGGTGGCGAGGGCGTGGACGAGGCGGTGGATATCGAAGCCGCCATCGGCGCCGAACTCTTCGGCGACGAGTAAGAGAGGCTATTGGCCGAAGGGCGCCACCCCACCCGTCAACCGGCCACACCAGCGCCGGAAGGATTGAACGCGGGCGGCGCCATTCCCGGCCTCGATAATGCCCTGGTCTTCGTGACCAAGGCGGTAGAGGGCGACAGCCGGCTTGACGGCCATATCCTGGCCGAGGCTGCCCGGCTGGCCGCCACCGCCCATGCCAGCCAGGTCCGGCGCAACGGCGAACCCTATATCATTCACCCCATTGCCGTGGCCGAGATACTGGCGGGCTACCGGCTCGACACCGCCACCCTGGCCACCGCCTTGCTGCATGACGTGGTCGAGGACACGCCGACCTCGCTGCCCGACATCACCCGCCGCTTCGGTCCGGAAATCGCCAAGCTGGTCGACGGCGTCACCAAACTGAGCCGCATCGAGGTGCAGTCCGAGCGCACCAAGCAGGCCGAAAATCTCCGTAAACTGCTTATGGCAGTCAGCGAGGATATTCGTGTCCTGCTGGTCAAGCTGGCTGACCGGCTGCACAACATGCGCACGTTGCACCACGTGCCCAAGGCCGAGAAACGCGCCCAGACCGCGCGCGAGACGCTCGAAATCTACGCCCCACTCGCCGAGCGCATCGGCATGGAGCGGCTCAAGACGGAACTCGAAACCCTCGCCTTCCGCGAACTTAACCCGGAGGCCTGGCAGGGCATTCAGGCCCGCCTCACCTTCCTGCGCGGCCAATCCGCCGACCTCATCAGCGAGATCGAGCGCGACATCGCCGAGGTGCTGGGCCGCCACGGTGTCGCGGTCGAGGAGGTGCTGGGCCGGGAAAAATCGCCCTATTCGATCTGGCGCAAGATGGAGGCGAAGAACGTCGCCTTCGAGGCGCTCTCCGACGTCATGGCTTTCCGCGTCATTCTGCCGGAGAAAGCCCAGTGCTACATGGCGCTCGGCGCCGTGCACGATGCCTACCGGACCATCCCCGGCCGCTTCAAGGACTACATCTCCACCCCCAAGGCGAACGGCTATCAAAGCCTGCACACCGGCGTCACCGTACCGGCCAAGCGCCACGCCAAGATCGAGATCCAGATTCGCACCAGGGGCATGCACGAGGTCGCCGAATACGGCGTCGCCGCGCATTGGGTCTACAAACAGGGCGAGAACCAGGAAACCCGCCGCTACCCCTGGATGAAGGCGCTGCTCGAGATCATCGAGACCGCCTCCGAACCGCAGGATGTGCTGGAGAACACAAAGCTCCAACTGCATGTCGAAAGCGTCTTCGTCTTCACGCCCAAGGGCGAACTCTTCGAATTGCCGCGCGGCTCCACCCCCATCGACTTCGCCTACATGGTCCACTCCCAGGTCGGCGACACCTGCGTGGGCGCCAAGGTCAACGGCAAGGTCATGCCGCTGCGCCAGCACCTCTCCAATGGCGACCAGGTCGAGATCATCACCGCCCGCGGCGGCAAGCCGAACCCGGATTGGCTGAAATTCGTCGCCACCGGCCGGGCGCGTGCGCGCATCCGCCGCTTTGCCCAGGCCGCCGAACGCGACACCCACCGCGAGGAAGGCCGCTCCGCCATCGCCAAGGCCTTCCGGCAGGATGGGCTGGATTTCGCGGAAAAGCTGCTCGAACCGGCCCTGAAGGGGCTGAAACAATCCTCCATCGAGGACCTCTTCGTGGCGGTCGGCAGCGGCGCACTCGGCCCGCGCGAGGTGCTCTTCGCCGCCGTGCCGGAACTGCGCGCGCCAGCCCGCGCGGTGGAACCCATGATGCTCAGCCGCCCGCGCGGAAGGCTGGGCGGCGGGCCGCTGGTGACCTCCCGCGCCGAAGGAAGGGGCGAGACCGCCGCCAGCGGCCCCATGGCCATCACCGGCCTGCCGCCCGGCACACCCGTGCACTACGCCGGCTGCTGCAACCCCGTGCCCGGCGACGCCATCCTGGGCATCATCAACACCGGCCGCGCCATCACCATCCACCGCCGCGACTGCCACACCCTCGAAGGCTTCTCCGCCACCCCCGAACGCTTCTTCGAAGTCGGCTGGGAGGCGCAGCAAAGCGGTGCCCATACCGCGAAACTCTCACTCTGCGCTGCCAATGAACCCGGCGTGCTCTCGGGCATCACCAACGCCATCGCCAAACAGGACGGCGCCATCGCCTCGATGCGCATCACCCGGCGCAGCGATGAATGCGACGTGGCCCTGGAAGCCGAGGTGCGTGATCTGCGACACCTCGCGAATATCATGGCCGGACTGCGGGCCTGCCCCGGGGTGATCCGGGTGGATCGGTCCCGGGGCTGAGGGTGGCGCGGATGGGGGTACGGGGGAAGGCAGAGCCTTCCACAGGGCCACCCACACAACCCTCAGTTCAGGAACGGATTCCGCTCCCGGTTCGGCCCCTGGGCGGGTCCGAAGTGCCGGGCGAGGTAGTCCACGACCTGTGTCCGGTCCGGGCCTTCCAGCGGTGTCATGCCGTGGCGTTCCACCATCCAGTCCATCAGCCCGTCCCATTGGCTGCGGGAGAGGCGGGAGCGGCGGATGACGGCGGAGCTGTGGCAGGCCGTGCAGCCGTAGAAGACTTCGTCGCGGCCATCGCCGTCGGGCAGCACGGAGGGTTCCTCGGCGGCTGCGGTGACGGCGGAGAGGTCCTGCGCGGCGGCGAGGCCGGCGCAGAGGCTGAGTGTCAGAAGCAGCCCGCGCATCAGCCCACCAGGATGGCTGCGCGGCTGATGGCATTGGCGCCATAGCCCTGCGGGTTCCAATTGGCGGGAGCGTGGGGTTGCATCCGGCCCTGGCTGTCGGTGGCGCGGTACCAGATCTCGAAATAGCCGTCCGAGGGCAGGGCGACGCGGCCGGTCCAGCGCTGCCAGGCATGGCGGTTGGCGGGGGCTGCCACCGTCATCGCCTGCCAGGTCGCACCGAAATCGAGGCTGACATGCATGGCGCGCACCGTCTCATCGCCGGCCCAGGCGGCGCCGCGCAGGTCGAGTGCTCTGGTACCGGCGGCGATCCGCGCGCCATGGGCGTGGCTGCTCAGGATGGAGCGCACCGGCATCGACGCCATGTCGATGAAACCTGCGCCATTGTTGTCGGCGCCCGGCACGATGGGGGTGCGTGGCACGCGGTAGCTCGTGCCGCCCATGCCCGCGCCGTCATGCGGCCGGTCGCGCAGCCAGATGCGGTTGAGCCATTTCTGGCTCAGGCTGCCCGGCCAGCCCGGGGTGATCAGCCGGAGCGGCGCGCCATGGATATGGGGAATGGGCTGGCCGTTCATCTGGAAGCACAGCAGCGTGTCCTCATCCATCGCCTTGGCGAGTGGCATGCCGCGGTTGATCGCCTGCCGGTCGGTGGCGCCGGAGAGATGCGGGTCGGCGCCGAAATGCGCGGTGAAGACGGCCGAGGGTTTCACCCCCGCCGCGGCCAGCACGTCGCGCAGCCGCACGCCGGTCCATGCCGCGTTGGAGATGGCGCCATTGCCCCATTGGTTGCCGCGCGTGGCGGGGCTGAACTGGCCGCGGCCATTGCCGCCGCATTCCATCTGCAATTGCCGCGTCACCACCTCGAAACGCCCCGCGAGTTCGCCCACGGCCAGGTTCAGCGGCGTATTCACCTCGCCATCCACCACCAGGCGCCAGGCTTGGGCATCGGCGATGGGGGCAGGGATCTGGCCATTGTTGCGGATGAAGTGGTTGGCGGCCGAGGTGACCGGCTCGTCGAGCAATGTCTCGGGTGTTTCGGCCACCAGCGGCCGTTCGCCGAGCACCAGCAACGCGCCCTTGCCGTCCATCCGCAGGATCGGCGTGTCCTGCGCCAGGGCGGCGGGAAGGAGGCCCCGGGGCATGCGGGCGGCGAAGGGGATGGTGGCGCCAAGCGCGGCACCCATGCTCGCCAGGGCCGCGCCGCGCAGCGCACCGCGGCGGCCCCAAACCAGGGCGTCGGCGCGTTCGGGGTCGCGGGCGTAGAGTTCCGTGAGGCTGCGTTCGTGGCTTTTTGACATCGGGTTTCTCTCCACTTGGTGGTCTCGCGTCTAGCATGCTCCGTCATGGCGGGGCAGGGCATTTGGCGGGCTGTTCGCGCGGTTCACGCTAGCGTTGTTTCTCCATGTTTCTCCGCATAAGCTGTGTGCAATGCCAGACACGATCCCCAATGAAGGCCTCCTCGACCGCGCGCTGCGGCGCGTCTCCAGCCTTTGGAGGGACATGGCGGACCGTGTTTCCGGCCCCGAGGAGACCTCGGACCTGGCCGAGCAGATGCGTGTCTGCCTCTCCGCGCGCGGTGGCGAGGTCTCGGCCCGCGCGCGCGCCGCGGGCCTGGCTCAAAGCTATGTCGCGGCCGACGCCGCAGGCCGAAGGACCTTCCTGCGCACCCTGGCCGGCTTCGATTCCGACCCGGAAGCGGTGGCGCGTGCGGCGGATGCGCTGGGCTCGGCGGCCGATCTGGAAACCCGCGCCGCGGCCAAGGTGCGGCTGCGACGGGCGCTGGAGCCGCCGCGGCTGCGGCTGCTGACGCAATTCACCACCATCCCCGACGGCATGAAGTTTCTGGTGGATCTGCGGGGCGAATTGCTGCGCGTGGCTGAGAATGACGGGCTGCTCGGCGCGCTGGAGGCCGACATGAAGGGCCTGTTGGCGAACTGGTTCGATGTGGGCTTCCTCGAACTGCGCCGGATCGACTGGTCGAGCCCCGCGGCGCTGCTGGAAAAACTCGTCGACTACGAGGCGGTGCACCGCATCAAGACCTGGCGCGACCTGAAGAACCGCCTCGACAGCGACCGCCGCTGCTACGCCTTCTTCCATCCCCGGATGCCGGAGGAGCCGCTGATCTTCGTCGAGGTCGCCCTTGTCCAGGGCCTGGCCAACAGCGTGCAGCGCCTGCTCGACCAGAAGGCCCCTGTGCTGGACCCAGGCACGGCCGATACCGCGATCTTCTACTCCATCAACAATTGCCAGCGCGGTCTGGACGGCATCGCCTTCGGCAATTTCCTGATCAAGCGGGTGGTGGAGACGCTGAGCGCCGAATTGCGTGGGCTCAAGCATTTCGCCACGCTCTCACCCATCCCAGGCTTCTCGCGCTGGCTGGCCGAACGCGAGCAGGCGGCCGATGACGGATTGGTGAGCGAGGCGGAGGCGACAGCGCTGCGCCGCGCGGCCAATGCGCCGCCCGCGACCCATCCCACCGCCGCGTTGGCGCTGCTGATGGCGCGTCGAAACTGGCCGCGCGACCCGGCATTGAGTGCCGTGCTGGAGCCCATCCTGATCCGCCTCTGCACCCGCTATCTGCTCAACGAGAGCGGCCGCAACCCCAAGCGCGCGCATGATCCGGTGGCGAATTTCCACCTCTCCAACGGCGCGCGGGTGGAACGCATCAACTGGCTGGCCGACACCTCGGTGAAGGGGATGAAGGAGAGTTCGGGGCTGATGGTGAACTACCTCTACGACCCCGCGAAGATCGAGGACAACCACGAGGCCTATGCCGGCGAGGGCAAGCGCGCGGCGACACCCGCGGTGCGCAAGCTGCTAAAAGGCTAGCCGCCCGAGCATGCCATTTGTGTGATGGTGGTGGCGGGGTTACGCTCCGCCGTGGCGTGGCGGGATGAGGCAATGAGACTGGGTCGTGGATCATTCCGGCTGCTCTGCGCCGGGTTTGTCGCGTCACTGCCCTGCCATCACGCCGCTCGCGCGCAGGCGGTGGAGGCCGCGCGGCCACCGGTCCTCGCCATGCGTGACGGCCGGCCGCTGGTGACGCTCCTCGACGGCAATCTCACCATCGCGCCCACGCTGCGGGCCGATGTCGATATGGGCGGGTTCTTCAACCAGCCGATCTATTCCTCCTTCCCCAATCCCACGAAATATCTCAGCCAGTCCGAGCGCACGGGCATGCCCGATATGGGCGTGAATATCCGCCGCTTCCGCACCGGACTGCAGGGCACCTATCTGCGCGATTTCGGCTACACCTTCACCTGGGAATTCGCCCAGGCGCCGGGAACGCAGTTCAGCCCGGTCACGCTCAGCCGGCTGTTCGAGCTGCAGACCTTCTACACCGGCTGGTCCTGGGGCACGCCGCGGATCGGCGCCTTCACCCTCAACCACACCCTGATCTATGCGATGAGCTCCTTCGAGCGGACCTTCATGGAGGCACCCGCGATCATCAACATCGCGGCCAGCCTGGCCTCGGGCAATGCGCGCCTGGCCGTCGGCGGCGAGGCGCATGGCGAGCGCTGGTTCGCCGCCGCCTATGCCTCCGACGGCCAGACCACGGTCATCAATGACGGCCGCCAGCGCGGCATCGTCGGGCGCGGCAATTACAGGGTGCTCGATACCGAGGGGGCGCGCGTGATCATCGGCGCCAATGCCGCGGCGCAATTCGCCCCCGGTACCAAGGGCGCACCGGGCAGCTTCGACCTGCGGGATTATCCCGAGCTCCGCCTCGACCCCTCGCGCCTGCTGGCGACGGGCACGCTGCGCCATGTCGCCACCGGCTCGGCGGTCGGGCCCGAATTGCAGGCCATGCTGGGGCCGGTCTATCTCCAGGCGGAATACCAGGCGTTGCGGGTCGCCTTCAGCACCAGCACGTCCAACCGGAATTTCCGGGGCTACTACATCGATGCCTCGATGCCGTTGCTGGGCCCGCCGCGGCGCTACGATCCGCGGCGCGGCATCTTCGCCCGGCCGCGCGTGGAGGATTTCAACCCGGCGGCCGGGCAATGGGGCTGGCTCGAACTGGCTGCGCGCTGGAGCTGGGTGAGCCTGAATGACGCGCCGACCCATGGCGGCTCGCAGGGCGTCGCCGCCGTGGCGCTGAACTGGTACCCGACCAGCAAGATCCGGGTCACGGCCGAGTATCTGAACGGGGTGGTCCGGCTCCTGCCTGGTTCGGGGAATTCATCGGGGGCGGATCGCGCCTTCCAGGCCGTCGTTGGGCGGCTCGCCTTCAACTGGTAGCCAGTGGCCATTAGAGCATGCTGCATTGAGGCGGAATCGCCGAAAACGCTGAATCATGCTCCCAGTAACGGCTAGACCATGCGGGGTGAACGCTTGTGAATACAGCATGCTCTAGCTTCGGCGACCGAGCCGAACGCCGTGGCTTTGCACGTGGCCTTGCCGGCCAGCGTTCCGGCGGCACCCTGGTTCCGGTGCAGGCCGCCGCGGCGCTATAACGCGGGTTCCTCGCGGCACGCGACATCCCATGCCAGGCCCGGCCGGTAGCGCGCGGCCATTCTGCCCTCATCCAGCGCGAAGAGGTGCATCCAGCCATGGTCGAACAAGGCGCGCACGCCATCATGGCGGGCAAGGATCGCGTCGATCGCCGCGCGCGGCGCCTCGATCAGCACAGAGAGCCGCAAGGGCTCATGCGCCAGCCCCACCCCGTCATGCACCGCCTGCCAGGGCAGACCGGCGCGCAAGGCCCCGCCATTGCCCTCGACCACGCCGATGCCGCCGACCACATTGTGGATCAGCTTATTGCCGGAGCCGAACACCTCCGGCGCCACGGATGAGCCGTAGTATTGCAGGCTGATCCAGCTTGCCACCACCACCGGCGCGGTCAGGATCAACTCCAGCGTCGCGAACCCCACATCGCGGCGCCAGTCATAGGAATGCAGGAAGGCGCGACCGCCGAGATCGGCGCCGCGTGTGGCACTTCGAGGGGCGGCAATGAAGGCGGCGCAACCCGCCAGCCCCCATTCCGGGCGTGGCTCCGCCCAGTTGCGGGCGCGGCCTTCCATGCTCGCCTCGCTCGCGCCGGGCAGGCGCCGGGCGCGCTCACCGCGCGCCAGCGTGCCAGCCAGCGCCAGCCAGCGCCGCGCCTGCGCGATATCCGGGGCATGGACGGGCGCTGGGGTATCCTCATACAGGGTCACCGCATCGGTCGTGGTGTCGTGCAGAGCGGCCAGAAACATCGTATCGTCGGGCAGCGCGATCCCCTCCGCCGGCAGGCCGGCTCGGGTTTCGGGGTCGTTCAGCAGGGCTGCGAGCAGCCGGGCAGAGACCTCGCCGGTATGGCCGCCGCAGGCGCCGCAATGATAGGCGCTCTCATGCGCGTTGTTGGTGACCCGGGCGCCGTGGCCGACCAGCAGGATCAGCCGGGCATGGTGTTCGGTCAGCGACATGGCGCGAAGCACCGCTGCCGCCGTCGCGGCCTTGGCCTGCGCCGTCAGGCCGGTGGTCAGCACCGGCGGCGGCGCGGGCGGCGGCTCGCCGCGGCCGATGCCCAACCCGTCGCAAACCAGCCGGCCGAGATAGAGCGGCCCCGCCGCCTCGACGAAGGCGAAAGACGACACTGCCGCCTGGCGAAACCGCCCCCAGGCGCGGTTGGCGCGGGCGCTGATCCGCGCATCCGTCTCCCGGCCCTGGCTGTGCGAGGCGAGGCCCGGCTTCAGCAACACCGGCAGATGCTCCTCCACCACCTCCGACCCCAACGCGCGGTGCGCCACCGTCAGCCCGAAGAAACCGGCGAAGCCCAGCGTATCGATGCCAGGGTCCTGGCTTTCCAGCGCGCGGCGGAAGACTTCCGAGCGCACATCGATGCAGAAGGCGGCCTGCAGGGCGGGGCGTGCGGATGCGGCCGGAGAGGCCTGCCGCATGGCGAGGCCGAGGCGGCGCTGATGCGCGCGCTCGGCGGCGTCCTGCAGAATGGCGTCGATCACCTGGTCGGTGGTGGGCGTGAGCGGGGCTGCATATGCGGTGACAATCTGCCGCCACCCGGCCTCGATCGTATCGCCATACTGCGCGAGCAGCGCCTTCTCCCAGAGCAGCCGGATGGCGAGCAGGTCAATGATCGTGGCATCGGTTCCACTGGCCATCTCGGCCTGCCACAGCAGCCAGCGGGCATGCTGTGCCCAGCCGCCGAGATCCATCAGCAGCCGGTGGAAGGCCATTCCGGCGGCCTCTCCGGAGAGGCCCAGCGCCTCGCAAGCCCATGGGACGGCGCGGTCGGGCGCGTCGGGCGAGGCGGCGACGCCGGCCGCGAAGCCGCGCAACCCGGCCAGTTCAGGCGTGAGGTCATGCGTCGCCCATTCCCGCCAGGCGGCGAAGGCCGGGCGGTGGGGTGCCGGCGTCCAAAGCGCCTGACCCCGGTCGAAATGCCCCGCCGCCCAGAGGCCGATGGCGCGGGCGATGATGCCCGGCCAGTCGATGCCGCTGGCGCGCGCCGCCAGATCGGCCACGGTGGGCAGCGCTGTCGGAGCCGGGCCGCTGGTGCCCAGGGCCTGGCGCAGCGCGGCGAGAGTGGCCGGCCGCCCAGGCTCAGCACAGGCAACCCAGGCCGCGGCCAGATCGGCCTCGGTGATCCGCCCCTCCGCCAGTCCGGCGGCGAAGGCCGCGCGCGGCGGGGTCAGCCGGATGCCGGCAACCCGTGCCAGCCGGGCCGCGGTGGCGGCCAGGCCTTCGCCGGCCTGGCCGAGGAAAGGATTGACCGCCACCGTGGCCTCCAGCGGGAAGGCTGGGGGGATGGCGTGGGCTGCGGCATCTGCCGCGCGCAGCAGGGCGGCGTGCGCGGCGTGCGCAGCCGGGTCTTGGGTATGGGGCATTGGATGTTCCATGGTCTCAGTGGGTCCGGGCGGTGCGGAAGCCGCCGATCAGCCGGTCCAGCGCGGCATTGAGGTAGAGCCCATTGGCCAGGTGGACCCGCAGCCCCGCCGCGGCGGGGTGATGCGCCCAGTGCGGGAAGAGCGCCTGCGCCACCGCGACCGCGCCGAAGGAGAGCACCACCAGCACCAGCAGCGCCCCCTCCAGCGCACCGGGCGGCGGCGGCGCGGGCAGCGCGCCGGCGGTCAGGGCCTCGGCCAAGCGGTGGAAGGCGAAATAGGCCAGCGCGGCGGCGGCGGCGGCCAGGGTCGTGCGCCGGGTGAGGGCACGGGGCGCGGCGTCAGCCAATCCCTGGGCGATCAGATAGGCCACGCCGAAGATCAGGATCGCGCCCAGCGCCACCGCCTGCACAGGCTTCGGCCCGAAGACCGCCCAGAAGCCGCCGGCCACCGCCAGGTAGATCGCCATCGCGATCGCGAAGGCGCGCAGCACGGCGCCGATGCCCGGCACCGCCACCGGCCCCGGCCGGCGCACCGCCAGCACCGCCCGCACCGCGCCGCCCGAGGCCAGAAAGGCATGTGCCTTGTAGAGCGAATGCGCCACGATATGCAGCAGCGCCAGCGCCCAGAGGCCCAGGCCGCATTGCAGCAGCATGAAACCCATCTGCGCCACGGTGGACCAGGCCAGTGCTGTCTTGATCGCCGCCTGGGTAAGCATCACCAGCCCCGCGAAGAGCGCCGTCAACCCGCCCAGCATGACCAGCGCGGCCATGGCGCCCGGGCTGGCCTGCATCAGGTCGGCGAGGCGGATCAGCAGCACGCCGCCGGCGTTGATGATGCCGGCATGCAACAGGGCGGAGACCGGGGTGGGCGCCTCCATCACCTCGGTCAGCCAGCCATGGACCGGGAAGCCGGCGGTCTTGAGCAGGGCGGCGAGCACGAGCAACAGGCTGGCGGCCACCGCCGCCAGCGGCAGCGGCGCCGCGGCGGCGGCTTCGTTGATCGCCGCGATGTCGGCGGTGCCAAAGGCGAACCACAACAGCGTCGCGGCCAGGATCAGGGCGACGTCGCCCGCCATCCAGACCAGGGCGTATTTCGTCGCCGCGCGCTCCGCCTCCGGCCGGCCTGGGTAGAACAGCAGCAATCGCCACACGCCGACGGCCAAGGCGATGAAGGCGGCCACCAGCAGCGCCAGACTGCCGGCCATGGCCAGAACCAGCACCGCCGCCAGGGTTGCGAGCAGCAACCCGTGGAAGGCACCCTCGCGCACTTCGCCATCGAGGTAGCTGCGGGCAAAGCGCACCACCACCCAGCCAATGAAGCCGACGATCAGGCTGATCACCGCGCTGAGCACATCGAAACGCAGCACGAGCAGGAACGCACCGCCGCCAATGCCGGCCACGGCCGGGCCCAGCAGCGCCACCTGCACCACGCCAGCCACGATCAGTCCGAATGCCGCCAGCGCAGCCCTTTCGGCGAAGCGCGGCAACACCCCAGGGCGCCGGCCTGGACGTCGCATGGCGATCAGGGCGGCGAGCAGCAACAGGGGTGGGGCCAGGGCGGCCAGGGTCAGGGGCATGCGGCGCTTCCGGTTGGAGTGGCTTCGCGGCCGGGATAGCTCTGGCTATTATTCAAGAAAATTACATATTTTCCGCCAAATCATTCGAGAAAACCGAACAATGCCCGCGCTGAACCTGCATCATCTCCGCCTGTTCCGCGCCGTGGCGCATGACGGAACGCTCACCGGGGCAGCGCGGCGGCTGAACCTCTCCGCCTCCGCTCTGTCCTCGCAGCTCAAGGCGCTGGAGGCGGCGCTGGGGCAGGATCTGTTCGAACGCATGGGGCGAGGGCTGGTGCTGACCGAGGCTGGGCGCATCGCGCTCGACCATGCCGATGCGATCTTTCGCGCTGCCGAGGATCTGGGCGCCACGCTGCGCCAGACCGGTGGTGCGCGCCGGGCGCTGCGGATCGGCGCCTTGGCCACACTGTCGCGCAACTTCCAGATGCAGTTCCTGCGCCCCCTGCTGGGCCGGCGGGATGTCGAGGTGGTGCTGCGTTCAGGTTCGCAGGCGGAACTGGTGCGCGGGCTCGAATCGCTGGCCTTCGATGTGGTGCTGACCAACCTCGCCCCTGCGCGCGACGCGGCGAGCCGCAACCTTATCCACCACCTGGCGGAACAGCCGGTCAGCCTGATCGGCACGCCAGGCCGCGTGGCGGATGGCCTGTCGATGCCCGAATTGCTCGCGCGGCAGCCGCTGATCCTGCCAACATTGGAGACAGGCATCCGCGCCGCCTTCGATGCGCTGGTCGCGCGCCTCGGCATTGCTGTGAACATCGCGGCGGAGGTGGATGACATGGCGATGATCCGGCTCCTCGCCCGCGAGGATGCGGGCATTGCCGTCATCCCTCCGATCGTCGTGCGCGATGAGCTGGCCGATGGGCGCCTCGTGGAAGCCTATCGGCTGCCCGGCATCGCCGAGCAATTCCTCGCCATCACGCTCGATCGGCGCTTTCCCAACCCGTTGATCGGTGAATTGCTGGAACGCCGGGAGGAATAGGGCATGATCCGTTGCGGTCGACGCGCCGAAACGGTCGGCCATCCTCCAGCAAGAGTTGATAGCGAGAGTTGGGCCGCGCGAAGTGAACGCATGTGGACGCTGCGTGGTCCCGTGCTGTCGGCTGATGGGCATGGACCATCATGAAGCTGCGGCGAACCTCCAGCAGACAAGCCGCTCACAACGCCGGAAGGGTATGCCGCGATCGGACGATCGACCGGTTGCGCGGTGGGAGCCGGCTGAAAGCCTTCAGCGCCCACGCAAAGCGCGAGATGGCCTGGCTGGCAGCCAGGATGCAACCGCCGTGGCCAGCATGATCTTGTCCGTCCCCAGCGCGAAGACCCGCACGCCCCGCGCCTCCCAGGCCGCAAGCTGCCGTTGGCCCTCGGCCGGGTCGGCGTTGAAGACCGGCATAATCACCGGCACGGCATGTGCCGCCGCCGCCGCCAGCAAGCGCTGAAGTGCCGCCTGCACACGCTCATGCCGCCAATCGCCGCGCAGCCCCATCGAGACGCTGAGGTCGAAGGGGCCGGCCATCACCGCCAGCAGGCCGGGCACGGAAGCGATGGCTTCTATTTCCGCCATGCCCTCAGCGGTCTCGACGAGGGCGATGATGCCGGCCTCCGTGCCCGCCTCATGCGCCCGCCAGTCCTCGATGAAATGCCCGCCGGCCCGCACACAGGGGCAGGCACCGCGCGTGCCCTGGGGCGCATATCGCGTGGCGGCCACGGCGGCGCGCGCCGTCGCCGCGTCGGCGATTCCCGGCACCACGATGGCGACCGCCCCTGCATCGAGCAGCGGCGCCACGCCCGAGACGTCCCGCACGCGGGCAAGCGGCGCCATGCCCGCAGCGTCGCAGGCGCGCAGCATCTCTGTGGCGCGTTCCAGGCCGAAATGGCCGTGTTCCAGGTCGACGATGGCGAAATCGAGCCCGGCCGCGCCCAGGATCTCGATCGGCTCGGCATGCGGAATCTGCGCCCAGGTGCCGAGCACCCGCCGCCCCTCGCCCAGCAGCTTTCGGAAGCTACGTCGGGGCATGACGGCCGACGAGGTCCCTCGCCGCCTCCACGATGCGCTGGGCATCGGGAATGACCGCCCGCTCCAGCGTGTCGTTATAGGGGATCGGCAGGTCCGGATTGCCCAGCCGGCGCACCGGCGCGTCCAGCCAGTCGAAGCAATCCTCCATGATCCGCGCGGAGATTTCGGCGCCGATGCCGCCGGTCACGCAGGCTTCATGCACGATCAGGCACCGATTGGTCTTGCGGACCGAGCGGGCGATGGCGGCCATGTCCAGCGGGCGGATCGTGCGCGGGTCCAGCACCTCCGCCTCGATTCCCTCGCGCGCCAGGGCGCGCGCGGCGGCGAGTGCCCGCGGCACCATGGCCTGGAGCGCGATGATCGTCAGGTCCCGCCCCGGGCGTTTGATGTCGGCGACGCCGATGGGCAGGGCATAGGCGGGTTCGGGCACCGGCCCCAGCCCCTCCACATAGAGCAGCTTGTGCTCCAGGAAGACCACCGGACCATCATGGCGGATGGCGGCGGCGAGCAGTCCCTTCGCGTCATAAGGTGTTGCGGGCGCAACCACGACGAGGCCCGGAATATGCGCGAACCAGGCCTCCAGGCATTGCGAATGCTGCGCCGCCAGCCTGATGCCGCCACCCTGGGGCCCGCGAACCACGATGGGCATGGTCGAGGTCCCGCCCAGCATGAAGCGTGCCTTGGCGGCCTGGTTGACTATCATGTCCATCATCAAGGTGACGAAGTCGAAAATCTGCACCTCCGCCACCGGACGCATGCCGCGCAGCGCCGCACCCACGGCCAGGCCGCCGATGGCCTGCTCGCTGATCGGGGTATCCATGATGCGGCCCGGGCCGAAACGCTCCAGCAGCCCGCGGGTGCAACCAAAAATGCCGCCGATGCCCGCCACATCCTCGCCCAGCATGATCACACGCGCGTCGCGCTCCATCTCGCCGGCCAACGCCTCGTTGATCGCCTGGACGAAGCCGATCTCGCGCGTCCCCGGTGGCGGCGCATTGGGGGTGGGCGGCAAGGGCGGCATCACGGCGGGCGCCATCACATCCCATGGCGGCTCGGGTGCCTGGGCGGCGGCTTCGACGGCTCGCTCTATCTCGGCGTCGGCGGCCGCGCTCAGGCCAGCGATCTCGGCTTCGCTGGCGATGCCCTCGGCCACCACATGGCGCGCCAGGCGGGCGATGGGATCGAGCGTGCGCTGTGCCGCCTCCTCCTCGGCGCTGCGATAGGCGGGCAGGTTGGCGCGCATGGAATGGTCGCCCCAGCGCCAGGTCATCGCCTCGATGAAGGCGGGTCCATCGCCGGCGCGGGCGCGGGCCAGCGCCTTGCCGCAGGCCTCGTGCAGCGCCAGGGCATCATTGCCATCCGCCCGCTCGGCCGCCAGCCCCAGCGCCGCGGCCCGCGCCACCAGCCCAGGCCCCGCCGTGCTGCGCCCCTGTGGCGTGGAGAGGCCATAGCCGTTGTTCTCGCACAGGAAGAGCAGCGGCAGGCGCCACAGGGCGGCGACATTCATCGCCTCATGCACGACACCCTCATTGGCTGCGCCATCGCCGAAGAACACAATGCCCACGCTGTCACCGGTGAGCTTGGAGGCCAACGCCGCACCCACCGCCAGCCCGGGCCCCGCACCCACCACCCCATTGGCGCCCAGAATGCCCAGCGTGAGATCGGCGATGTGCATGGAGCCGCCCAGGCCCCCGCAATAGCCGGTGGCGCGGCCCATGAGCTCGGCCATCATCCGCTCCATCGAGGCGCCCTTGGCGATGGTGTGTCCGTGGCCGCGGTGATGGGTCAGGATCCAGTCCTGCGGCGTGAGATGGGCGCAGGCGCCGGCCGCGATCGCCTCCTGGCCCACGCAGCTGTGCGCAGTGCCCTTCACCACGCCCTTATTGAACAGGTCGATCACCCGCTCATCGAAGCGGCGCACGCGCAGCATCATCGCCAGAAGGGCCAGGGCGTCACTCATGCGACAATCCAAGGATGGCCACGCATTTCACCTCCATCAATATGCCGGGCATCGAGAAGGCGGCCACGCCAAAGCCGGTCCAGGTCGGGTAGGGCGGCCGGTCGAAGTAGCGATTCTTCACTGTCAGGAAGAGGGGCAGATGGCTCGGAAAATCCAGGAACCAGGTCTCCATCTCCACGACATCGGCGAAGCCGCCGCCGGCGGCGCGCAACACCTGGCCGACATTCTCCATGGCCTGGGTGAACTGCGCCTCGGCACCCTCGACCACCGAGAGATCGGCGCGGCGGCCGACCATGCCGGAGATGCGCAGCGTGTCCCCCACCAGCACGCCTGGGGCATAGCGATAGCGCTGCCATAGTGGCTCCATGCCGGGAGGAATGATGGATTGGCGTTTCATCCGATCACCGAGGGCAGCCACAGGGCGAGTTGCGGGAAGGCGATGAGCAGGCAGAGCGCGATCACCTGCAGGCCGACGAAGGGCCACATCGCCGCAAAAATCTCATCCATTGTCATGTCGGGTGGCGCGACCGATTTCAGGTAGAAGCAGGCCGGCGCGAAGGGCGGCGTGAGATAGGCGATCTGCATCGCCATGTTGAACAGCACGCCGAACCAGATCGGGTCGTAGCCGAGTGCCACGATCGTCGGCACGAAGACCGGCGTGGTCAGCAGCAGGATGGCGATCCAGTCCATGAAGAAATCGAGCACCATCCAGACCAGCACCATCAGCAGGATGACGACCAGCGGCGCGAAGGGCAGGGCGCCGAGCTGCGCCTTCAGGTAGTCCACGCCGCCCAGCAGGTTGTAGACGCCGACCAGCGCATTGGTGCCGAGCACCAGCCAGATCACCATGCCGCAGGCGCCCATGGTCTGGTGCAGCGCGTCGCGCACCAGGCGCCAGGAGAACTCGCCGCGCGCCCAGACAGCCAGCAGCGTGCCGGCGGCACCCACGGCGGCGCTTTCGGTCACGCTGGCGATGCCGAGATAGATCGAGCCGAGCGTCGCCAGCAGCACCAGCATGGGCAGCACCACGCCGCGCAGCGCCAGGAACTTCGCCCGTAGCGGAATGTCGGTCTCATGCCGGGGCGGTGGCGGCCCCATGGCGGGGTTGAGCAGGCAGCGCGTCATAAGATAGGCGACATAGAGCGCGCCCAGAAGCAGCCCAGGGATCAGCGAGGCGGTGAAAAGGTCGCCCACCGGAACATTCGCCGCCATGCCGTAGAAGACAAGCTGCAGGGCGGGTGGGATCATCGAGCCCAGCGCGCCCGTCGAGCATACCAGGCCGATGGAAAGCTTGCGGTCATAACCCAGGCGCAGCAGCTGCGGCAGGGCGACCAGCCCCATCAGAACGATTTCGCCCCCCGCCACGCCGATGATGGCGCCGATGATAAGGCCCACACCGACGGTGACGATGCCCGCGCCACCGGGCATGCGCCCGGTCCACAGCTTCGCCGCGTCATAGAGGTCGCGCGCGAGGCCGGACCTCTCCAGCACGCTGGCCATGAAGATGAAGAAGGGCACCGCGACCAGCACATAGCTGTCGAGGAAGGAAAAGGTGCGGCTGGCCACCAGCATCAGTCCCGGCTCGCCGAAGAACCAGAGACACAAGGCGACGGCGATGGCGCCGGAGGTGAAGACCAGCGGCACGCCGAGCACCAGCAGCACCGCCATCACCGCGAAGATGCCCAGTGACAGCAGTCCGGGGTCGACGAGACCCATCCGCTACCCGCGCCCAGGGCGGCTGAAGGCGAGGCGCAGCAGCAGGCCGAGGAACAGCGCCGTACCGAGCAGCAGCGCCACCCGCAGCGCCGCGGGCAGCGGCCAGTTGGGCGGCCCCGGCGTCCGCTCGGGGTCCCAATTGCCATCCCAGTCGAAACGCCAGACGGCATCCACCGCCTGGTCCCACAGCCCAAGTCCAAGGCCGGCGAGGTAGAAGGCACCCAGGGCAAAGCCCAGCAGATCCACCAGCCGCCGGCGCGCGCGGCCGAGCTTGTCGTAGACCACGCCGATCCGCACATGCTCGTCGCGCGCCAGGGCGAAGGCGCCGCCCAGCGCGAAGGCCACGGCACAGAGCAGGGTTGCCAGCGCATGCGCCCAGGAGGTCGGCCTGTCGAGCAGGTAGCGCATCAACACCTCAAACAGCGTCACCCCCACCGCGATCAGGATCAGCCAGGAGGTGGCGCGGCCAATGGCGAGGCTGAGGCGCCTCACGCGCCGACGCGGGTCTGAAAGCCTCGCAGGCTCTCGAGGATGGCCCGGGCGCCCGGGCCGCGCGCAGCATAGATGTCCTGCACCTCCGCGGTGATGCGCCCCAGGCGCTGGGTCTCCGCCCGCGGCCATTCGATGATGGTGATGCCCTCCTCGCGCATTTTCGCCAGTGCCTCGGCATCCTCGCGCATGATGGCCTCGCGATGGGCGGTGGACATGCGCACCACGCCCTCCTGGATCGCCGCCTTCGCCTCCGCCGGCAGCCCGTCCCAGCGACGCTTCTGGAAGGAGACCTCGCAGGTCGGCATGGAGTGGTTGGCCGAGATCGAGAACCGCGCGTTGCGATAAAGGCCCACGGCGTGGTTCAGGCCCGGATTGGCCTGGTCGGCGGCATCCACCACACCCGATTGCAGCGCGTTGAACAGCTCGGGCAGCGGCAGGTTCACCACCGAGGCGCCGGCGCGGCCAAACACCTCCGCGATCATGCCAGGCGGGCAGCGCACCTTCAGGCCGCGCAGATCGTCGACGCCGTTCACCGCGCGGCGGGAGGGGATGTGCTCGCCCGGCCAATAGAACTGGTCGACATAGAACAGGCCGAAGCGGTCGTAGAGCTGCCGGCCCAAATCCACGCCGTTGCTCTCGCGGAACCAGCGGTCGCGGGTGTCCACATCGGGGAAGGTGGCGCCGGTATCGCCCAGGATGACGAAGCCCGGATCGCGCGAGGCGAACCAGGAGGGGGCGGCGAATTGTCCATCCAACAGGCCGTTGCGCACCGTCTCCAGCAGCTCGGTCGGTGCCACGACGGCACCGCCGGGTAGCACGGAGATGGTGACGCGCCCGCCGGTGTTGGCGCGCACCTCCTCCGCGAAGCGCGTGGCGACCGTGTGCAAGGCCGAATTGGTGCCGAGGAAATGCTGCATGCGCAGCGTGGCACCCTGCGCCAGGGCGGGGGGCGCCACGAAGGGCAGGGCCAGGGCTGGCAGGAGGCGGCGGCGGATCATGGATTTCTCTCCTGGTTTCTTGTTGTGGTTCAGGTCATGCCCAGCATGGCGCGGGCCTCATCGGGTGTTGCGACTTCGCGGCCGAGTTCGCGGGCGATCTGCACGACGCGCGCGATCAGCTCGGCATTGGTGGGCTGGCCCAGTTCGCCATAGGTGTAGTCACCCAGGCCGATGGAGATATGGTCGCCCTGGGCGATGATGGGTGCGGCGAGCGAGAAAAGATTTCCGCCGAAATTCACCACCGTCCATTCGATATGCCGGCCCTCGGGCAGGAAATCGAGATGCGCCTGCAACCCACGCAGCGTGCCGGGATGGCCGCCGAGGAAGGTGTTGTCGGTCAGGCAGAAGCAGAGATAGCCAGGCTCGGCCAGCAGCCCCATATCCATGAAGGCGCCGACATAGCGCGTGAAGCCGATGGTCCAGGACACCAGATAGGGTTTCAGCCCGGCACCCTGGATGGCCTCAGCGAAATGCATCAGCGTGCCGGTGCTATTGCGATAGACCAGCTCCTGGCTCTCAAAGCGGCGAGCCTGCGCGTTGTAGCGATCGACATTCACCGATCCCATATCCATGGGCGCGAAGTGCAGCGCGCCCGCCGGGTCGCGCGCCATCTCCAGGATATGGGCGATGCGGGCTTCGGGGCCGGTATCGAGGGTGACATAGCCGAGCGTGGGATGGACGAGGATGTCGGATCCGGCACGGATCCGGCGCACGGTATCGGCATAGGACGCAGCGGCGTGGTCGGGCTCACCCTCGGGTGTGCGGGCGTGGAAATGCAGGATGGCGGCGCCGGCCTCGCGGCAGGCGCGTGCATCGGCCGCGATTTCCGCGGGCGTATAGGGCACGTTTGGGTTGCCCTGTTCGCGCCGCATGTATTCGTTCACGCGGGCCTCAATGATGAGCTTGCGCATGGTCGTTTCCTATGCCGTTCGGTATAGTCCGACGGATCGTTGCGGATACTACGCGGCAATATTTCGGCTTTTGCAAGTCGTATGCAGCATCCACGGTTGAGGAACTTGTGAATGACTATGCCATATGGCATAGAGCTACCATGCCGCGCCGCAATCCCGTCCCTGATCTGAGTGCCATTCTCGAAGTCACTGGCGCCGCCTTTCCGGGCCACGCGATGCGGCGGCTGCGCCGGCCGGACGGCAGCTTCCGCTACACCTATGCCAGCCCGCATCTGCGGCAATCCTTCGGCCTCGACGTTGAACGCATCCTGGCGCAGGACCCGGCGACGCATGACTGGGTGCATGATGATGACCGGCCACGCCTGATCGCGGCGCTGCACGCCTCGGGCGATGGTCTCACCCCGTTCGACGAGGAGGTGCGGGTGCTGACACCGGGCGGCGGCCAGCGCTGGGTGCGCAGCCTATCGCAGCCGCGCCGCCTCGCCGACGGCACCGTGATCTGGGATGGCATCGCACTGGATGTGACGGAGCGGCGCGACGCGATGGAGGCGCTGACGCGGGCCATGGCGGCGGCGCGTGCGGCCGAGGCGCGCGGGGCCTGGCCTGAAGTGACGACGGATTCGGGTCTGGCCATGGCCCGCGCCGAGGCCGAACGTCTGGTCGGTCTGCTGCCGCACGGTGAGGCGCGGCGCTCGGCAGAGCGGCTGGTCACGGCCCTGGCGGCGATGCTGCCCGCCGCGCCGTCCTCCCCGCCGGACCTCACCGGCCGACAGCGGCAGGTGCTGATGATGCTGTCCGAGGGGCTCACCAATGCGCAGATCGGGCAAAGGCTGGGTGTCGCCGCCGGCACGGCCAAGCTGCATGTGGCCGCGGTATTGCGTCGCCTCGGCCTGCCGAACCGCGCTGCCGCCGCGGCCTATGCCGCCCGCGGCGAGACACCATCGCCGAGGTAACCGGCCTGGTGATACGCCCCGCCATCCCGAAGGTTGCCGAGATCCCAACCGGGCAGCGCGGCCCGAACTGCGTTGGGGCTCTCCTGTCAGCCCGGGTGGCCGACTGTCCGATATCTTCACAGCCGAAGTTTGGAGCAAAATCGCGATGGTGATCGACCTGTTGTCGCGCTGCCGTGTCGGCTGTTCGATGGGCGTTGGCATGGCGCCGTCGCACACCCTGCGCATTCCGGCCGTATGGCTCCGTTCACGCCAGCGGTGAAAAGGATACCGGCCGGCATCTCGGCCTCGTCCTCCGGTTGGGGTTCGTCGAACGGGGCGAGCAGCGCCATGGGCCGGATAGGATTGGCCAATACGAGCAAAACCTCTCGACCCGTCGTGGCCAGCAGATGGCGGCTGAGCATTATACCATCCGGCTCAGCCGAGCAGCGCAGGTAGGCATCAGCCGGCGACCCCGCTTCGGCCGCTGACGCACGCCCCGCCTGCCTTTTTGTGTCGTTATACACAATCATATATAGCGTTGCGCCGGGCGGCGATGCGGATGATGATGAACGCAGTGAAGCCGGGATGAAGCGGCTGTGCAGCCCGATGGAACGACCGCACCAGCCCCTCCGCGGCAGGGATACCGCCAGCCTGAGGGCAGACCCGCGGACCTCTTCGCCCTTCGGTTTTATGGACGCGGCGCCTGCGATCCATTATATCCGGGGATATACGCTGCTCCAGGAGGACCCTGCCATGCGCCGTCGCCTTCTGCCCGCTGTTGCAGCGCTTTCCCTGGCCGTGGCGCCGCAGTCCACCCGTGCGCAGGAGGCGGTCACCGTCTTCGCCGCCGCCAGCCTGACCGACGCGCTGCGTGACCTCGGCCAGCAATGGGCGTCGCGCGGCCATCCGGCGCCGCGATTTTCCTTCGCCGCATCCTCCGCTCTGGCGCGACAGATCGAGCAGGGCGCGCCCGCTGATCTTTTCATGAGCGCCGACGAGGCCTGGGCGAACTATCTGCAGGAAAGGCGCCTGATTGTGAACGCCTCGCGCAGCAGCCCTCTGGGCAATAACCTGGTGCTGATCGCGCCCGCCAATATCGCCCGGCCCGTCACGCTTGGCCGTGGAGCCGACCTTATGCCGCTGCTTGGCCCGAATGGCCGCATCGCGACCGGCGACCCGGTGCATGTGCCGGTCGGCCGCTACGCCCGGGCGGCGCTGACCTGGATGGGGGCCTGGGAGGCAATCTCGCCCCGCCTGGCCCGCACCGATAACGTCCGCGCCGCACTGCTGCTGGTCGAACGTGGCGAGGCACCGCTGGGCATTGTCTATTCCACCGATGCAGCGGCCAGCGCCGGGGTGCGCGTGATCGCCACCTTCCCCGCAGAGAGCCATGAACCGGTGAGCTATCCCTTCGCGTTGACGCGCCGGGCGGAGGGCAACGTCCAGGCCCGCGCGCTGCTGGCCTTCCTGACCGGGCCGGAGGCGACATCCACTTGGCAACGCTTCGGCTTCGCCCTCGCGCGGTGACGCGCGGCAGGAAAGACGCGCGGTGACGCGCGGCAGGAAAGGCGCGCCATGATGGGTTGGCTGAGCGCGGAGGAATGGCAGGCCGTGCGCCTCAGTCTCGACGTCGCCTCGCGCTCGGTCCTGCTGTCGCTGGTCCCGGCGGTGGCCATCGCCTGGCTTCTGGCACGTGGGCGCTTCCCCGGGCGCATGTTGCTCGACGCGCTTGTCCATCTGCCGCTGGTCGTGCCGCCCGTGGTCATCGGCTGGGGGCTGTTGATGCTCTTCGGAATCCGGGGGCCTATCGGCGCGCCGCTCTATGAATGGTTCGGCATTCGCCTGGTCTTCACCACCGGCGGAGCCGCGCTGGCCACGGCGGTGATGTCCTTCCCCCTGATCGTGCGCGCGGTGCGGCTCGGGCTTGAGAATGTCGATCCGGGGCTGGAGGCCGCTGCAGCCACGCTTGGGGCCGGACGGTTCGATCGCTTCGTCACCATCACCCTGCCGCTAATGTCGCCGGGCATCCTGGCGGGCGCCGTCACCGCCTTCGCGGCCGGCTTGGGCGAGTTCGGCGCGGTCATCACCTTCGTCTCCAACATCCCGGGCCAAACCCAGACGCTGCCGCTGGCCATCTACAACGCCACCCAGGTGCCGGGCGGCGAGGCGGTGGCTGCGCGCCTGGCCCTGCTCTCGTTCACCCTGGCGATCTCCGGGCTGCTGCTGGCCGAGGTGATAGCCCGGCGGATGCATCTGCTGCTGGGGCGCGAATGATGATGGAGGTATGGCTGAAGCACCGCTTCGGCGATCAGGGCTTCTCGCTCGATGTCGCCTTCACGACGCCCGAGACGGGGGTGACGGCCATCTTCGGGCCGTCGGGATGTGGCAAGAGTACCATCCTGGCCGCCGTCGCGGGACTGCTGCGGCCGCAATCCGGCCGCGTAGCGCTGGAGGGCAGGGCGCTGTTGGACACCGAGGCCGGAATCGTCCTGCCCCCGGAGCAGCGCCGCTGCGCGGTCGTGTTCCAGGACGCCCGGCTCTTCCCGCATCTCAGTGTCGAGACCAATCTGCGCTACGGCCTGCGCCGCGCGCCCGCCGGGGTGGAAGGACCTGGCTTCGAGGAGGTGGTCGAACTGTTGGGCATCAAGACGCTTCTGGCGCGCCGCCCCGGTAAACTCTCGGGCGGCGAGCGGCAGCGCGTGGCGCTCGGCCGCGCCCTGCTGGCCCGCCCGCGCCTGCTGCTGATGGACGAGCCCCTGGCCGCGCTGGACGCCGCGCGCCGCGTCGAGGTGCTGCCCTTCCTCGCCCGGCTGCGCGACGCGGCCCGCATCCCCATCCTCTACGTCACCCATGCGTTGGACGAGGTCGATGCACTGGCAGACCGCCTCGTGCTCATGCAATCCGGCCGGGTGCTGGCGGAAGGGTCGGTCGAGGAACTCTCCGCCCGTACCGACCTGCCGCTGGCCGCGCGCCGCGATGCCGGCGCTCTGGTCGCCTGCACGATCGCGGCGCACGACCCGGTGCGCGGCCTGACGCGGCTGGATTTCGACGGCGGCAACTTCCTAGTGCCCCTGCGCGACGAGGCCCCTGACAGCACGGCCCGCATCCGCCTGCGCGCGCGCGACGTGGCGGTGGCGACCGAGCCGCCGCGCGGCATGTCCACCCAGAATGTCCTGGCCACCACGCTCATCGCCATCGAGCCCATCGCCGCCTCGCAGGAGGCCTTTCTGCAACTGGCGCTCGGCCCGACAACCATTCTCGCGCGCGTCACGCAGGACAGCGTCACGCGCCTCGCCCTGGTGCCTGGAATGCCGCTCTGGGCGGTGGTGAAGGCGGTGACCTTCGATCATGCCGGGCCGCCACCGGTCGGGGACAGGGCGCGGAGCAATGCCAAGGTGGCGCCATGACCCGTCCATCGCCCATACGCCCCGAGGCTGGCCTGCTCAGCCTGCGCATCGACCTGCCGCAGGGCCGGATCGGGCCGGGCAAGATAGACCTGCTCGAAGCGATCGACCGCGAAGGCTCGATCTCCGCCGCCGGCCGCGCCCTGGGGATGAGCTACAAGCGCGCCTGGGATCTGGTGGACGCGCTGAACAAGCTTTTGGCGAATCCGGTGGTCGAGGCAAGCATCGGCGGCTATCGCGGCGGCGGCGCCATGCTGACCGATGCCGGGCGCAACCTGGTGGCGGATTACCGGGCCATTGAACGCGCGGCCCAACGTGCCGCCGAGCCCAGGCTGGCAGCGCTCGCCCGCCGGACGCGGCGATGAGGCCATCCATCACGACGGCCTACTGGCAACAGCTCGCGCCCTCCCGCCCTCGTCGAGAGCCAGGTCTCCGACGCCAGCAGCCGCGTCTTTCCGGCCAGGCCGCCGGCAGTGATCCTGCTCGTCACAATGGCGCCGGCGCTTCTGGCCGGCTGGCCAGCCCGCCACGCCCGCCAGAGGCAGCCTTTCCGCCGCCCGAGAGCGCGGCGCTGCCACAGGTCGGCCGTCTGACCGCCTTGCCTCCGCGCGGGCGAGCGTTTCTACTTCCGCCATGACAGCTTCGGGCCCGGCGCCCATCCTCGAGATCACCGATCTGCGCCGGCGCTTTGGCGGCCTGGCGGCGCTGGATGGCGTCGGCTTTACCGTGGCACCCGGCCGCATCACCGCGCTGATCGGGCCGAATGGCGCGGGGAAGACCACCCTGTTCAACGCTGTCTCCGGGCTGCTTGCCGTGGATGGCGGCAGCGTGCGGCTGCGAGGCCGCGAGATGCTGGGCCTGAAGCCGGAGGCAATCACCGCCCAGGGCATGGTCCGCAGCTTCCAGATCGCCCGCGGCTTCCCCAGGCTGAGCGTCTTCGAGCACCTCATGCTCTACGGCCAGCGGCAGCCCGGCGAGGGCTGGTTGCGCGCCTTGCTGGGCGGCTGGCGCGGCGCCGAGGTGGCGTTGGCCGAGCGCGCCCTGACCGTGGCCCGCCGGCTGCGGCTGAATACCGTGATCGACAATCGCGTCACCGCCCTCTCCGGCGGCCAGAAAAAGCTGCTGGAAATTGGCCGCGCGCTGATGGCGGAGCCCGAGGTGATCCTGCTCGACGAACCCGCCGCCGGGGTGAACCCGACGCTGGCCGAGGAAATTGGCGACACGCTCATCGCCATCGCGGCCGAGGGCCGTACGATCCTGCTGATCGAGCACGACATGGCGCTTGTCGGCCGCGTCGCCGATGACGTGGTGGTGATGGCGGCCGGGCGTACGCTCGCGACCGGCGACTTCGACAGCATTCGCGACAACCCCGCGGTGCAGGACGCCTATCTGGGCGCGCGGCGGGCAGCATGAGCGCGCTTGTGGTGGAAGCCCTGGTGGGCGGCTATGGGCCGGACGATCAGGTGGTGAAGGGCGTGTCACTGAGCGTCGAGCCCGGCAGGCTGGTCTGTGTGATCGGACCCAATGGCGCTGGCAAATCCACCGTCCTGAAACTGCTGGCGGGGCTGCTGCGGCCGATCTCAGGCGCCATCCGTGTCTTTGGCCAGGCCGTCACACCTGCCTCGCCGCGCGCGATGGTCGCCGCTGGCTGCGTGCTGGTGCCGCAGGAGCGCAATGTCTTCGGCGCACTCAGCGTGGAGGAAAATCTGCGCATGGGCGGGCGCGGGGGCATGGCCGAGATCTACGCCCGCTTCCCGCTGCTGCGAGAGCGACGCCGGCAGGCCGCGCGCACCCTCTCCGGCGGGCAGCGGCAATTGCTGGCCATGGGCCAGGCGTTGATGGCCAAACCGCGTCTGCTGCTGCTGGATGAACCGACCGCCGGCCTCTCGCCGATGGCCGCCACCGAACTCTTCGGCACCATCCGCGCCCTGGCCGTTTCCGGCATGCCCGTGCTGATGGTGGAGCAGAACGCGCTGGAGGCACTGGCCGTCGCCGATGAGGCGGTTGTGCTGGTCGATGGCCGCAACGCCCATGCCGGCCGCGCAGCAGAGCTGGCCGATGACCCGGAAATTCGCCGCCTCTTCCTGGGCGGTCGCACCCATAAGGAGCAACCCACATGATCACCCGCCGCACCCTCCCCGCGCTGCTTGCCGCACCCGCTCTGGCGCAAGCGCAGGGCACGCCGATCCGCCTCGGCACGCTCACGCCACAGACCGGCGCGGGCGGACCCTATGGCCCCGTCATGGTCAACACCGTGCGCGGCGTGGTGGCGGAGGTGAATGCCGCCGGCGGCGTGCTGGGGCGGCAGATCCAACTCGTCTCCGAGGATGACCAGACCAACCCCGAGGCCGGCGTGCGCGCCGCCCGCAAGCTGATCGACGTGGATCGCGTCGCCGCCATCATGGGCACCTGGGCGTCGAGCGTGACCACCGCGGTCGCGCCACTGTGCTGGGAGAACCGGGTCTTCCTGGCCACCGTCTCGGGTGCGGATTCCATCACTCTTTTACCGCATAATGGCTGGCTGATCCGCACCCAGCCCAACAGCACCCTGCAGGGGCGCAAATTCGGTGATTTCGCGGTGGAGCAGGGTGCCCGCCGGCTCTTCGTGATGATGCCGCAGACGCCCTTCACCCAGTCGCAATTCGCAGCCATGAAGGCCGCCGCCGAGGCGCGCGGCGGCACTGCCGAATTGCTGGTCTATGACGCCACCAAACCCACCTTCCGCACCGAGGTCGACCAGGCCCTGCGTTTCCGGCCTGATGTCATCGTGGCCGGCGGCTATACGCCCGATACCTCGGTGCTGCTGCGCGACATCTATCGGGCGAATTTTCGCGGAAAAATTCTGGCCTTCGCCTATTCGGTGAACCAGGCGATGCTCGGCGCCATCCCGAACGAGGTGACCGAGGGCATCATGACCCTGGCACCCTCGCCGGCGGAGGGCTCCACCGCCTATGCCCGTGTCCAGCGGCTCTCCGGCGCGACGGCCCCCGACCCCTATACCTGCCAGATCTACGACCATGTGAACCTCGTGCTGATGGCCATGGCCGCAGGTGGCGACGGTACGGGGCAGGCGGTGCGCGACACCGTCCGCCGCGTCAGCCAAACGCCGGGTGGCGCCGCGGTGGACAATGCGGTGGACGGGCTGCGCGCCATCGCCGCCGGCCGAACAGTGAATTACGACGGCGCTTCGGGTCCCTGCGACTTCAACGAGATCGGCGACGTCACCGACGTGAAGTTCCGTTACGAACAGGTCCGTGCCGGCACGCTCACCCTGCTGCGGATCGCCTGAGCTTTTGTTCGAGGCGATCCTTCAGGCGCTGGTCAATGGCGTGATTTCGGGCGTCATCCTGGCTGTGCCGGCGATTGGCTTCTCCGCCATTTTCGCGGTGCTGAACTACCCGAATTTCGCGATCGGCGCGCTGGCGACGGTGGGCGCCTATGGCGGCTGGGTGGCCAATACCGCGCTGGGCTGGCCGCTGGAGGTGTCGCTGCTGGCCGCCTTCGCCGCGGCCGCGCTGGTGGGGGTGGCGGTGGAATGGCTGGCGGTGCGGCCGTTGGAAAAATCCGGCGCTTTGATGATGGCCATCGCCTCGCTGGCCGCGGCCATCGTGCTGGAGAACGCGGTGCGTTTTACCTGGGGCAATGCGCTGCGCGGTTATGATCTGCCGATGCTGCGCGACATGATCTTTTCCGGCATTCGCATCGGCCCGCAACAGCTGGAGAATTTTGGCATAGCTCTGGGCGCGATGGCGGCGCTCTGGGCCTTCCTGGCATTGACGCCGCTGGGCCGCGCCATGCGCGCGGTGGCCGACAATCCGGAACTCGCCCGGCTGCGGGGGGTGGACCCGGTGCGGATCGCGGTGGTCACGGTGGCCATCGGTGCGGGGCTGGCGGGCATGGGCGGCATGCTGATCGGGCTCGACACCTCGATCGATCCGCTGACCGGCCCGCGCCTGGTGCTCGCCATCTTCGCCGCCGCGGTGCTGGGTGGGCTGGGCTCCATCCCCGGCGCGGTGCTGGGCGCACTCGTCATCGGCATGGCGGAGGAAATGACGGTGCTGCTGATCTCGCCCTCCTATCGCTCCGTCGTCGGCTTCGTGGTGATCCTGCTGGTGCTGACGGTGCGGCCGGCGGGGTTGTTCGGGGCGCGGGCATGATCGCCTATCTGGTTTTCCTCGCGGTGATCGGCGGCATCTACGCCTTGCTGGCGCAGAGCGTGACCCTGGCCTGGGGGATGACCGGGCTGGTCAATCTCGGCCTCGCCGGCTTCTTCGCCATCGGCGCCTATGCCTCGGCCATGCTGGTGAAATGGGGGGGCGTGCCGCTGCCGCTCGGCCTCGTGGCCGCGGTCATCGCCGGCGTGGTGGCGGGGCTGGTGGTGACCGGCGCCACACTCAGGCTGCGGGACGACTACCTTGCCATCGTCACCCTGGGTTTCGCCGAGGCCGTACGCATCATCGCGAGCAACGAGGTCTGGCTGACCGGCGGCACGGATGGAATTTCCGGCATCCCCGGCGGCATCCCGCGCGACTGGGGGCTGGGGTTCAACCTGATCTGGCTGGCGGGGGTTTCGACCCTGGTTCTCGCCACCTGGTGGGGGCTGCGGCGCCTCTCCGCCTCGCCCTGGGGCCGCGCCCTGCGCGCGATCCGCGAGGACCAGGTGGTGGCCGCCGTCGCCGGCAAGCCGGTGTCGCGCATGAAGGCCGAGGCCTTCGGCATCGCCGCCGGCATCGCGGCCCTGGCCGGCGCGCTCTATGGCCATTACGGCTCGTACATCGCGCCCGATCTCTTCGCGCCGCTGGTCACGATCTATGTCTTTCTCGCCGTCACGGCGGGCGGCAATGGCAGGCCCTCCGGTGCCGTGCTCGGCGCCTATCTGTTGATCGGGTTTCTGGAGGCCACGCGCTTTGCGGCCGAGCTGGTGCCCGGTGCCTCCGCGGTGCAGGCGGCGGCTTTGCGCGAGGCCTCGGTGGGGGTCGCGCTGATCCTGCTGCTGCATCTTCGTCCCCAGGGCATCCTGCCCGAACGCAACCAGAAGGCGCCGACATGAGTCTCGAAGTTCTGGCCCGATTGGCCCGCGCGACTGCGGAAGCCGAAACCCCGCAACAAGCCTTCGTGGCTGCCGAAACCGCCGTGCGCGCGCTGACCGGCTTTCGTCTTTTCACCATTCTGTTCGTCACCCGTGCGGGCGATGAGGTGGAGCGCGTGCACAGTTCCGACCCCGCCGCCTATCCGCTGACCGGCCGCAAGCGCATGGGGCCCACGCCCTGGGGCACGCATGTGCTGGATGGCCAGCAGGCGTGGCACGGCGCCGATGCCGAAGCCATCCGCTGGGCCTTCCCCGACCACGCGCTGATCGCCAGCCTGGGCTGCGGATCCTGCATCAACATCCCCGTCATCATCATGCGCCAGCTCATCGGCACCTTGAATGTGCTCGACGCCCCTGGTGTGCTGCGCGCCGACCAGATACCCAGCCTGCAGGCGGTTGCCCCCGCCATTGCCCTGCCGCTGCTGCGCATGGCCGAGAAGGAAGCCTGAGACGATGATCATCTTCGAAAATGCCTCGCTCCTGGATGGCAGCACTGACCATGCCCAGGGCGGCATGTCCGTGCTGGTGGAAGGCGACACCATTCGCGAGGTGTCGGACAAACCCATCGCCGGGTCTGGCCAGCGCATCGACCTCAAGGGCAAGACCCTGATGCCCGGGCTGATCGATTGCCATGTGCATCTGGTGGCGGCACTCGCCAATCTCGGCGCCAATGCCATGCTGCCCGATGCGGTGGTCACCCTGCACACCGCGCGGCTGATGAACGAGATGCTGATGCGCGGCTTCACCACGGTGCGCGACCTGGGCGGCGCCACCTATGCGCTGAAGATGGCCTGGGATGAGGGACTGCTGCCCGGCCCCCGCATGTCGATCTGCGGCAAGGCCCTGTCGCAGACCGGCGGGCATTGCGATTTCCGCGGCCGGCATGACACGCGGCCGGCTGATTTCTTCGCCGGGCGCCTGGGCAGCCTGGGCCGCCTGGTGGATGGGTTGGCCGAGGTGCGCCGGGCCTGCCGCGAGGAAATGAAGGCCGGCGCCGACTACATCAAGATCATGGCCAATGGCGGCGTTGCCAGCCCCACCGACCCCATCGCCTTCATGGGGTTTTCCGAGGAGGAGCTGCGCGCCTGCGTGGAAGAGGCGAAGATGGCACAGACCTATGTGGCAGCACACCTCTACACCGATGACGCCATTGCCCGTGCGGTGCGCGCGGGCGTGCGCAGCCTGGAGCATTGCAACCTCATCACCGAGGCCACGGCGCGCGAGGCAGCACAGGCCGGCGCCATCGCCTGCCCGACGCTGGTGACCTTCGATGCGCTGAAGAAGGAGGGCGCCTCGCTGGGTTTGCCGCCGGCCAGCGTGGCGAAGATCGACGATGTGCGCCTGGCCGGACTCGAATCCATCGCCAAGATGGAAGCCGCGGGGCTGATGATGGTCTATGGCACCGATCTTCTGGGGCCCATGCATCGCCATCAGTCGGAGGAATTCGTCATCCGCGGCCAGGTCCAGAAGCCCATCGAGGTGATCCGCGGCGCAACCTCCTATGCCGCCATCATGCTGCGCGAGGAAGGGCGGCTGGGCTGCATCGCGCCCGGTGCGCTGGCCGACTTCATCGTGGTGGAGGGCGACCCGCTGGCGGACCTCTCGCTGCTGACGCATCAGGGCGCGCATATGCCGGCCATCATGCAGGGCGGCCGCTTCGTCAAGAACACGCTGAACTGAGGAGCAATTGCGATGAACATCACCCGCCGCGCGGCGCTGGCCGCCACCCTCGCTACCCCCGCTTTCGCGCAATCCGGAGAAACCTTCCGCATCGGCGCGATGAACCCGGTGACAGGCGCCGGCTCGCCCTATGGCACGGGCATGCAGCGGCTGATCATCGCCGCCGCCGAGGCGGTGAACGCCGCGGGTGGCGCGAATGGCCGCCGCCTGGAAATCTTCGCCGAGGATGACCAGACCTCGCCGCCCGCCGGCGTGCTGGCCGCGAGAAAGCTGCTGGATGTGAACCGGGTGCGGGCGATCATCGGCTCCTGGGCCTCGGGCGTGTCGCTCGCCGTGGTGCCCATCACCAATGATGCCGATGTGCTGTTCATGAACACCTCCGGCGCGCCGGCGCTCTCCGTGCCGCCGGCCAATGCGAAGGGCCTGTCCTACCGCTTCCAGGCGACCAATGACCGCTTCGGGCGCGCCTTCGCCGAGATCGCGGTGCGCGAGGGCTTTCGGCGCCCCGTGACGCTGTCGATCAACAACGCGTCCGGCATCGGCAACACCGAGGGTTTTCGGCGCGCCTGGGCGGCCAAGGGCAACACCAACGGCACGCATGTCATCTACGAGCCGAACCAGCCTTCCTATCGCTCGGAATTGCAGCGGGCGCTGTCCAGCCGGCCCGACGTGATCGTCATGGGCTCCTTCCTGCCCGACACCACGATCATCCTGCGCGAATGGGTGCAGATGGGGCAGCCGGTGAAGTTCATCATGCCCGGTTGGGCCGGCAATGCGCAGCTGGTGCAGGCGCTGGGGCCGGTGGTGACCGATGGCATCATCGCAGTGGAGAGTGTGTCCAACGAGGGTACGCCGGGCTTCGAGGCCTATGATGCCGCGCATCGCCGCGTGATGGGCGGCCGCTCGGGACTGGAAAATGTCTATGCCGCGATGTGCTGGGACATGGTGGTGACCATCGCGCTCGCCATCGAGCAGTCGAAATCCTTCGAGACGGCGGCTATCAACACCGCCATCCGCCAGGTGGCCAACCCCGAGGGCGAGAAGGTGTCTTCCTTCGCCGAGGGCAAGGCCGCCATCGCGGCGGGCCGAAAGATCAATTACGAGGGTGCCTCCAGCGTGCTCGATTTCGACGAATTCGGCGATGTGACGCCCGATTTCGGGGCCTTCTTCATCTCCCGGGGCGAGATCACGCGGCGCTACATCGTCAAGATCTGATGCTATACCTTCAGCTCGCTGCCAATGGCGTGGTGTATGGGCTGGTCATAGGCTTGGCCGCTTTGGCCATTACGCTGGTCTTCGGCATCGCGCGCTTTCCCAATGCCGCGGCGGGGGACACGATGACGCTGGGGGCCTATGTGGCGCTGGGTGCGCATCAGGCGAGCGGGAGCCTTTTGCTGGGCGGGCTGGCGGCCATTGCGGCTGCGGCCGGGGCCTCGCTGCTGGCCTGGGCGCTGGTGTTCCGCCGCCTCGCCAAGCGCAGCGTGGTGGCTTTGCTGGTGGCCAGCATCGGCGTGGCCTTCGTGCTGCGGGCGGGCATGGGACTGGTCTGGGGACACCAGCAGCAGGTTTTCCAGGTGCCGCTGGCCTTTCCGATCCTGGTCGGCGAATTGCGGGTGAACCCGATGGATCTGTGGCTGGGCGGGGTGGCGCTGGCCGCACTCGCCGTGGCCTTCGGCGTGCTGCATCTCACGCCCATCGGCCGCGCCATGCGGGCGGTGGCGGATGACCCGGACCTCGCGCGCATTTCCGGCGTGCGGCCGGATCGGGTGATGGCCGCGATGTGGCTGCTGGCCGGCGGGCTTTCGGCGGTGGCCGGTATCATGCTGGCGGTGAAGACGGTGGTCTCGCCCGAAATCGGGTGGGAGGTTCTGCTGCCGGCCTTCACCGCGGCGATCCTGGGCGGCATCGGCTCGCCGCTCGGCGCCGTGCTGGCCGGGCTGCTGCTGGGGGTGGCGCAGGAGGTCTCAACGCCCTTCGTGGGCTTCACCTACAAGATTGCGCTGTCCTTCGTGGTGATGCTGGCGGTGCTGCTGCTGCGGCCACGCGGGCTGTTCGGCCGGCTTGAGGCGGTGCGGTGATGCGGACCCTCAGCCGCTCCAGCGATCGGGCCTGGTGATGGAGGCCTACCTCCTCGCCATCGGCATCATCTGCGCGATCTATGTGCTGCTCTCGCTGGGGCTCACGGTGCAATACGGGCTGACCGGGCTGATCAATTTCGGCCATGTCGGCTTCTTCGCGATCGGCGCCTACACCTCGGCGCTGCTGTCGCTGCAGGGGGTGCCGCTGCCGCTGTGCTTTGCCGCGGCGGCGGCGCTGGCCGCGCTGGCGGCCTGGCCCGTGGGGTTGGTGGCGCTGCGGCTGCGCGACGATTACTTTGCCATCGTCACCCTGGGGTTTTCGGAAACCGTGCGCCTCACCCTCGCCTCGGAAGCCTGGCTGACCAATGGCGTGCAGGGCATTCCGGGCATTCCGCGCATCATGGCTGGCGGCGGGTTGGTGCCGCAGCTTGTCGTCTTCGGTTTGCTGGTGGCGGCCTGCGTGGCGGCGGCCCTGGCCTATCGCCGCATTGCCCGCAGCCCCTTCGGCCGCGTGATCGAGGCCATTCGCGACAATGAGGAGGCGGTGACCGCGCTGGGCAAGGACCCGGCCAGGTTCAAGATCCAGGTGCTGGCGCTGGGTGCTGGGCTGGCCGGCATCGCCGGCGCCTTCTACGCGCATTACGTGACCTATCTGGTGCCTGACCAGTTCATCCCCCTCGTCACCTTCCAGGTCTGGATGGCGATCATTATGGGCGGCGTCGGGCGGGTCTCCGGTGCGGTGGCGGGGGCGGTGCTGCTGATGCTGTTCCTGGAGGGCAGCCGCTTCATCCGCGACATCGCGCCCGGGCTCATTTCCGAGGTGGACATGGCCTCCTTGCGCATCGGCGTGGTGGGGCTGGCGCTGATCCTCTTCACCCTGTTCCGGCCGCAGGGGCTGATGGGCGATTTCTCCCGCCGATGAGCCTCGAACTGCGCAATATCGGCAAGTCCTTCGGTGGGTTTCGGGCGCTGGATGGCGTCTCGCTCTCCCTGGCCGATGGCGCGATGGCGGGAGTAATCGGGCCGAACGGGGCGGGCAAATCCACCCTTTTCGCGGTCATCTCCGGCTTTTCCGCGCCTGATTCGGGCGAGGTCAGGCTGGATGGCCGCTCGCTGAACGGTCTCGCACCCGCCGCGCGCGCCCAGGCCGGCATGGTCCGCAGCTTCCAGGTCCCGCGTGAATTCCGCCACCTCACCGTGCGCGAGAATCTTTTGGCGGCTGCCCCCGGCCAGACCGGCGAGAGCCTCTTCGGCCTGTTCTTCCGCGGCCGCCAGGTGGCGCGCGAGGAAGCGGTGATCCGTGACCAGGCCGAGGCGATCATCGCCCAGCTCAACCTCCGCGCCGTGGCCGATATCCCCGCCGGGCGCCTTTCCGGGGGGCAGAAGAAGCTGCTGGAACTCGCCCGCGTGTTGATGGTGCGGCCGCGCACCATCCTGCTCGACGAGCCCTTTGCCGGGGTGAACCCGGTGCTGATCGGCGAGATCGAGGGCCATATCCGCGCGCTGAACGCGCAGGGCATCGCCTTTCTGATCATCGAACATGACCTGGCCGCGCTGTCGCGCCTGGTGCCGCATCTCACCGTGCTGGACCAGGGCCGCGTCATCGCCGCCGGCAGCCCGCGCGCGGTGCTGGCCGAGCCTGCGGTGCGCGATGCCTATCTCGGCGGCGCCGCGCCATGAGCCTGCTCTCCATCCGCGACCTGCGCGGCGGCTATGGCGAGACGGATATCCTCAACGGCATCACGCTCGACCTCCAGCCGGGTGAGATCCTGACCATCGCGGGCACCAATGGCGCCGGGAAATCCACCCTTGCGCGCGCGGTGATGGGGCTGCTGCCGCGCGTCTCCGGCGGACTGGTCTTCGGTGGTCAGGACATCCTGCACCGCCCGGCCGAGGCGCGGCTGCCGCTGGGTATTGGCTATGTGCCGCAGGTCGCCAATGTCTTTGCCTCGCTGAGCGTGATGGAGAACCTCCAGGTGGTGGCGGGGGTGCGGGACCGCGCGGCGCGCATCGCCGAAATCTTCGCGACGTTTCCGGCCCTGGCGCAGCGGCGCCGCAGCCGGGCCGGCAGCCTTTCGGGCGGTGAGCGGCAGCAACTTGCCTTCGCCCGCTCCCTGATGGCGCGTCCCCGCCTGCTGGTGCTGGATGAACCCACCGCCGCCCTCTCGCCCATGCTGGTGGCGGAGAGCTTTGCCCGCATCGCAGCACTGCCCGCGCTCGGTGTCTCGGTGCTCCTGGTCGAGCAGCGGGCGCGTCAGGCGCTGGCCATTTCCGGCCGGGGATGCGTGCTCGATGGCGGCCGCGTGGCGATGCTGGGCGAGGCCGCGGCGCTGCTGGCGGATGAGCGCGCGGCAGCGTTGTATCTCGGCCAGATCGCGCCGCCGGAACCGGGCTGAGGCCGGCAATTCCGATCGGATGAGCCTATCCGGGAAGCGGGGTCATCGAGCCCGAAGGCAAACGGCCGAAGATTGCACCGCGCACTGATCCCAACGGCACATCCCTTGAGTTTCTGCGAATTTTCCGTGCGAATGCCCGCCATGACGTGCGGGCCTTCTCTCGCGCAGGGCAAACTGGAAGCTCGGTTCGATGATCGGGGACCACCTCGTGAGACCTGTGCGCGGGAGGCTGCGGCGCGGCGTGATGGCTGGTTCGCGGGGCGTTGCAGTGGTGGAGTTCGAGCCTGTCGCATTGGGTGATCGGGCAAGGGCGACTGAACGTGGAGGCAAGTTCGCGGTGCGTGGCAGCATTGGATTGGCTGTCCGCGCTGATCGACTGCAGCCGGTCGAAGTGCTGCTGTCGCCACTGTACCCGACCTCGAGGGGTGAGCCTGCGTGGCCGCCGCTGGCCGCCCGTGTTTCGTTCCGGCATTTCTGCGGTTCCGCCGCCCATGAGCCAACGCCCGAGCGCACCGCCTTCGTGCGCTTCCGCCGCGCGTTGAACGCCCAGTCCCTGGCAGGCTGCCGGAATTCGTAGCCTGGGTTCTGCGTTTTTGATTCGCTATTGGTGCAGTCGAACGGCGTGGGAATGGGCGGCGTGCCAGCGGCGATGTCTGATGGCGCGCTCTTGCAAGCCGCCGTCCCGAACTTTCCACATGTCATATGTCGCAGGACGGATCCCGTGGCGACGGCAGACATCCGCCATTGCATCGCCATGCCTCCGCGTGAGGTGGAATCCACCCAAAACTGGACGGAATTTCGGGAAGCGCGTCACACGCCATGCGCCACGAGCCAGTAATTGTGGAGAGAGTTTACATTGACACTCCGTTAAAATTCCGCGAACAATCTCTAATTAAATGCGTTTATTTGCAGCAATTACAAAAATTTAGACAATATGTCTATTTAAGGACAATCATATGCCGTCGACACCCTTTGTAGCTCTGTCGCCCGGCGCCTCCCTGCCATTCATCGGCACAAACCAGACGCTCACGCTCTCCTTCTCCAATACCGGTGGGAGCCCCGGCTACGCCCCCTTCCTGATCGTGGCGCTTCCGCCCGGCGCCGATGGCTATGACGGCACATCGCTCATCTCCGCCACCTATCTCGGTGCCGCTCTCACGCCGCAGATGGTCACGTTCGATGGTGCCGGCCACGCCACCAACCCGATCACCGGCCAGATCATCAACGGAACGCCCGGCAGCGCCGCCGCCATCCTCGCCCTGCCATTCGGCAGCTTCTCGCCGGGACAGACCGCGGCCGATGTGCAACTCACCCTCGCAGTCTCCAACCTGGCCGATAACAACACGCCGATGATCGTGAGCGCCGTCGGCGGCTTCGCCTTCGGCAATGATCCGCTGAACAACCCGGGCATCGACCCACCCTTCACCGGTGCGGCCGCCACGGCCAGCATCACACCCGTCATTGCCACGCTGGCCAAGACCTATCTCGGCCCCGAGCAGGAAACCGCGACCGGCCCCTCCTATACCCGGCAATGGGATGTGGTCGGCCATATCGCGCCCGGCCAGACGCTCTCCAACTACAGCATCACCGACACGCTGCCCAATGGCGTGGTCATCGGCAGCGCCTTCACCGCGGCACTGTCCACCAATCTGCCGGCCACAATCTCCGTCCTCGCCGGGCCCGGCGGCACCACCATCATCACCGCCACCTTCACCAATCCGGTGACGGGCGCCGATGCGCCGACCCTGCATATCCCCTTCTGGGTGAACCAGGCCGGCACCGGCGGCGGGCCCATCCTGGGGGCGCTGAACGGTGCTTTCCATACGCTGGAGAATCACGCCAATTACAGCGGCAACTGGGTGCCGATCGATCCTCTCGACACGCCCGTCCCGGTTTCCGGCGCCATCGATACGACCGACACGGTCACCGCGAAATCCATCGCCGAACAGAAGAGCGTCGCAGTGCTGGGCGGCGGCCTCGCCGTGCCCGGCGCCACCCTGGACTATACGCTCAAAGGCCAGGTCTCGGATTATTTCGACCTCGGCAACCTCACCCTCACCGATACGCTGGGCGATGGCCAGACCTTCGATGCCGGCTTCACGCCGACCATCACGCTGACCGAAAACGGCGCCACCACCACCGCGGCCCTGCTCGCCAGTGAATACACGGTGGGCGCCAAGATCGCCGGCGTCACCACCATCACCATCGATGTCAGCGAGGCCACGCTGCGGCTGGGCTTCGGCGCCACCCTGGCCGGCACCGGCGAGGTCACGCCGCATGCCGCCACTGCCACCGTCAATTTTCGCGCCACCGTCGATCCTCTTTGGAGCGGCCCCGTCCCCGGCGACCCGATGGTGGATCAGGGCGACGTCCTGACCAATTCCATCATCTTCGGCGGCACCACGCCCAGCGCCGCCCCGGTGCAGGACAACAGCGGCACGTCCATCCAGTTGCCGGTCAATACCGTCAGCAAGGCCATCGTCGCCATCAATGGCGTGGCTGTACCGCCTGGCTCGGTCACCATCTCGGCCGGCGACGATGTGACCTACCACCTGCGGCTCGACATGCCGCTGACCCATACGCATCTCGTGTCATTGCAGGATTTCCTGCCCCTGCCTGTCTTCCTGGCAGCGGACCCGGATGCCAATGGCGTCAATAACGGCTTCACCTGGACCGCCGTGATCGACGGCACGATCCCTCTGGTGAACAACGCCAAGCTCGGTCCCTTCACCACGGTGCCACTGGTCGATATCCCCACGCCCACGATCACGGCCAATCCCGGCAGCAATTCGCTGATCTTCGATTTCGGCACCATCGATGACGGCTATGTCCCGCGCACGCTTGACCTGCTGTTCACCGTGCGGGTGCGCGACGCGGCCTTCGGTGACGGGCTGCTGCTGACCAATCAGGTCACCTCGAATGAGGCCAACAGCCAACTCGCCCCGTTCCAGTCCAACGCCATCGTGCAATTCGTGCTCGGCGAGCCGCTGCTGACCATCACCAAGGGTGTTGTGTCGGACAATGGCCCGGGGACGCTGACCGGCGCCGCAGGTCCGGTCGCCTTCGCCGCTCCCGGTCTGGCCGGCCCGGCCTTTGCCGGCACCATCAACAGCACCAATCTCGCGGCCACGCCGGTCGATGCGAATCTGCGTCACGCCGATGCCGGCGACCTGGTGAAATTCGCCATCATCGTCGACAACCAGGGCCACGCGCCGCGCGGCGCCTATGACGTGCTGATCCACGATGTCCTGCCAGCCGGCTTCGCGGTGCCCGGTGGCCTTGGCACCAACATCCAGGTCACGAACGGCGCCGGTGCGGCGCTTGCCTACACCGTGGTCGGTGGCGGGTTGTTCGATCCGGCGGGCGGCATCAGGCTCGACGATGCGCCCACGCAAGGCGCCATTGCGGCCGACGACCCGACGAACGGCACGGACATCGTCGTCATCACCTATGACCTTCAGCTGGTCGACGGCATTGCCGCCGGATCGGTGCTGACGAACACCGCCTCGATCGTGAACTACACCGCGGTCGAGGGCAGTCTGGTCAATCGCGTGCCGACCGATGGCCTGCCCGACAGCGATCCGGCCTTCGTGGATGTCGAGGCGCCGCTGCCCGACAAGACCCTGGTGTTGACCAGCGAGGCCAGCACCACCGGCAGCAAACTCGCCATCGGCGAGACCGCGACCTGGCTGGTGACGGTGACGGTGCCCGAGGGCATCAGCCACAACCTCACCATTCGCGACATCATGCCGGGTGGCCTGGGTTCAGCCTCCGGCCGCCTGGTCGAACTCCTGTCCGTCGGGCCCGTTACCAGCGGCGGGAGCCTCGCAGGCCCCGGCCTGGCCGTGCCGCCGGTGATCAGCAATTCCAACCTCGATCCCTACAACGACACCGTGACCCTGGCGCTGGGCGATGTCACCAACCTGCCCGATGGCGTGGCGAATGCGGGCGATCAGATCAGCTTCCTTGTCATCGGATTGCTTCGCAACGATGCCGCCAATGCGGCGGGCCAGACCGGCTTCAATCGCGCCGTGGTCACGGTGGATGATCCGAACAGCCCCGGCGCCACCATTACCAATGCGATTAACCGCGGCTTCTCGGTGGTCGAGCCGCATCTCTCCCTCACCAAGGATGTGGACGACACCACGCCGGTCGCGGGCCAGACCATCACCTACACGCTGGTGCTAAAGAACGACGCCACCGGCGGGGGCGCAGCCTCGGCCTTCGACGCCGTGCTGGCCGATACCCTGGCCACGCTGGCGCCGAACGTCATCTTCAACGCGGGCTCCGTCACCGCGGTGAACAGCGGCGGCTATGGCGCCGGCATCGTCACCGGCAATGGCGGCGGCGACACGGCGATCAACGTGACCGCGCCACGTCTCGACGCCGGCCAGACGCTCACCGTGCAGTTCACCGCGCATATCGACCCGACGGTGCCGGCGGGCAACACCATCACCAACACCGCGACGGCGAGCTTCACCTCGCTGCCCGGCGCCAGCCCCAACGAGCGCAGCTACAGCGGCAGCGACCCCGCCACCATCACCCTTCCGCTGCCCGGCACCACCAAGGCATTGGTGGCGAGCAGTGACGCCAACACCACCGGCAGCAACCTCGCGATCGGCGAGGTGGCGACCTTCCGCCTCACCATCGACGTGCCGGATGGCACCAACAACAATCTCATCGTCACCGATCACCTGCCGGACACCCTGTTGTCGGGCACCTCCGCGCTCAGCATGTTTCCGATGCTGGGGTCGGTGCAGGTGATCTCGGTGGGCGGCCACCTGACGGGCATCACCAACCCGCCCGTGGTCAGCTACAGCGACACCAACGGCAACGGCGTTCTCGACGCCATCACGATGAATTTCGGCAATGTGGTGAATGCGCCCGCCGATCTGCTGACCGATGCCAGTGACCGCATCGTGGTCGAGTTCCAGGCCATCGTCTCCGCCAGCAACGTCAATGCTGCCGGCGACAGCCAGTCCAACAGCGCCTTCACCACCAGCAACGGCTTGCAGGGCAATACCGCCCTGGCACCTGTCACGCTGGTCGAGCCGAAGCTCGACATCACGAAATCCACGCCCTTCATCTCCGGCGATGCCGGTGACCAGGCGACCTATACCGTCACCATCCACCAGAATGCGGCCAGCACCGCCGCGGCCTACAACGTCACCGTCACGGACCTGCTGCCGCCAGGGGTCGTCCTGGTTCCGGGTAGCGCCGCGACCACGGCGGGGAGCGTGACCGCGGTCGGCAACCTGATCACGCTGACCGTGCCGACCTTCCTCCTCGGTGCGCCGGACATCACGCTCACCTACGCTGCGACGCTGGCCGATAGTGTCTTCAACGGCCAGGTCATCCCCAACACCGCCAACCTGACCTATGCCAGCCAGCCCACCGGCATCCGCACCTACACCGGCAGTGCGAATGACAGCATTGCCGTCGCCATCACCGACACCGTCGAGAAGCAGCAGGTCGCGACCTCGCTGGCCGCCACCATCGGTGATGATCTGGCGGTTGGGGAGACCGTCACCTATCGCCTCTTCGGCAAGCTGGGCGAGGGCTCGCAGCACCTCATTCTCTCCGACGCGCTGCCCACCGCACTGACCTATATGTCGTCCCAGGTCACGGCGCTGGGCTCGATCACGGGTTCGGCGCTGGCGGTCGGCGCGGCCGGCACCTTCAACGGGCCGGGCAACAGCGTTTCCTTCGATTTCGGCACCATCACCAATCCTGGCAACAACGTCGCGAATTCCGGCGATTGGGTCGTGGTCGAGGTCACCGCACGGCTCAATGGCACCGCGGTGCCGGGCAGCAACATCACCGATACGATGACGCTGGCTGCCACCACGCCGGGTGGTGCTGCGATGCCCACGCTGCAGGACACGCATATCAATCACGTCGTGGCGCCGCTCCTGACCATCACCAAGGCCACGCCCTTCACTGTCGGCGATGCCGGGGATGTGGCGACCTATACGATCATCATCACCCATGCCGCCGGCAGCACGGCGGCCGCCTATAACGTCACGCTGGGTGACCTCATCCAGCCCGGCCTGGTGCTGCTGCCTGGCGCCAGCACGACCGCGGGCACGCTGACCACACCCGGCGGCAACTCGCTGGCGCTCAGCCTCGCCGAATACGATCTGGGCAGCGCGCCGATCACCATCACCTATCAGGCGAAGCTGGCCGATGGCGTGATCAACGGCCAGACCATCCCCAATACCGCCATTCTCGACTACGCGACGGCGCCGACCAATGGCGTGGCGCTGCACGCCCAGGCCAGCGACAGCGTGGCGGCGGCGCTCAGCGACACGCTGGTGAAGACGGTCTTTGCCACCTCCTTCCCGACCACTGCCGGCAACAATGTCGGCATCGGCGAGATCGTCACCTATCGCCTGACCACCACCCTCTCCGAGGGCGCGCAGCATCTGGTGGTGACGGATGCCATGCCGGCGGGGCTGCAATATCTCTCCAGCCAGGTGCTCTCGCTGGGCAATCTGACCGGCAGCGCGCTCGGCCTGGGCGCGGCCGGCAGCTTCAATGGCGGCACCAATACCGTCGGCTTCGATTTCGGCGATGTGATCAACCCCGGCGACAACCTGCTGAACGCAGGGGACCGCGTGGTGCTGGAGGTGCGCGCCCGCGTGTTGCCCGGCGCGAACCCGGGCGACCTGCTGACCAATACAGGCATATCAGCACCGCTGCTGCCCAGCGTGACGCCCTTCGCCGGCACACCCATGGCGCCAAGCGTCTCGACCCAGACTCTGACCGTGGTACCGGTCAGCAGCGTGAACGGCACGGTGGGGCTGGACGCGCTGTTCTTCTGCTGCGGCACCCAGGCGACGGCGGTCTTCGCCGGCGTCACCGTCAACCTGCTCGACGGCCTGGGCAACATCATCAACACGACGACGACGGATGCGTTTGGTCACTACACGCTGACGGCCAGCATCGGCGGCACCTATGCGGTGCAGTTCGTGTCCCCCTCGGGCCTTGTCTTCGCGCCGCTGGGCAGCCCCGGGCTGCAGGGCGTGGTGAGCGACGCCGATCCGACAACGGGCATCACCGCACCCTTCGTGGTAACGCCGGCGCCGGTGAACGACATCGATGCCGGGTTGTTGTACTTCCCGACGGTGGGCCTCACCGGCAATGCGCCGACCTACCTGCCGAATGGCGGCGGCACCTATAACTTCAATTCCTCCGGGATCTACGCCATCGGCGGCACCGGCGGCGGCTACACCCTCAACGCCAATGGCGGCCTGCCCTATCTGGTGGGCGGCACCGGCAACAACATCCTGCATGGCGGCAACGGCCAGGGCTCCATCCTGGTCGGTGGGCCGGGGCAGAACATCTTCGAGGGCACGCCCGGGGCGGACATCATCCTGTTCTGCTGCGGTGGCGGCAACGGCCAGGGCCTGGGCAGCAACGGCCAGGGCCTGGGTGTCTCGGGCGGGCTGTTCAACGGCAATGCCTGCTTCAACTTCGATCTGATGGTGGGCGGCCTGAATGCCGACACCATCGAGGGCAATGACGGCAACACCGCGGCCCTGGGCGGCGGCGGCAATGACAGCATCCACGCCCGCGGCCTTATCGTGGGCGGCACCAATGCCGGCACCATCACCTCGCTGGGTGGCGGCAATTTCGGCAATTACGCGGTGGGCGACATCATCAAGATCGGCAATGGGCCGACCCAGGTGGTGTACCAGGTGGGCGACGGGGTTCAGTACGTCGAGAACTTCAACCCCGGCCGCGGCGACCATATCGACATTTTCGGTTATGGCGCGCCGGTCGCGACCGGCACCGTCAACGGCATGGGCGTGCTGTATTTCGGGCCGAATTCGGCGCTGGTGATCAATGGCTGGCAGCCGGCGAATGGCCCGCTGAACGGCATCAACTACTATGCCGGGCTGAATTCCATGCCCGGCGCCTTCGGCCATTTCAACCCGCTGCCGCCGGTCGTGCTGCCAACCACGCAGACCAGTTTCTATGGCACGCAGGGCGACGATATCGCCATCGGCTCGGCCATCGGCACGATCTTCACCGGCAATGGCGGCAATGACCTGCTGGTGGGCGGCAATGCGGCCGACATCTTCTTCGGCGGTGCCGGCAATGACAGCTTCTATGGCGGCGGCGGCAGCGACCAGTTCAACCTCGGCCCTGGCAGCGACTACGCCAATGGTTGCGACGGCAATGACGTGGCCATCCTCAACCTCAACCAGGCCCAGGCCACGATCATCCACAATGCCGATGGCACGGTGACGGTGATCACGCCCACCGGGGCGCATGTGCTCGATGGGGTGGAGTATCTGCGCTTCAACGATGCCACGGTGAACCTGACCGGCGGCGCGCTGCCGCCACTGCTGCTCGGCACCCCGGGGCCGGACAGCTTCGTGGTGACCGATCCCGGCACCATCATCCTGGACAGCTGGGATGGCGACAATGACCAGGCCTTCGTCTCGGTCAATGGCTGGGCGGTGTCGCCGCATGTCGAGATTGCGCGGCTGATCGGGGCCGCGACATCGGTCACGGGCAACGCCACCGGTACGCAGCTGGTCGCCAATCCAGGCCTCGCCAGCACGCTCATTTCGGGCGGCGGGCCGACGGTCTTCTGGGGGGGGGCGGGCGCCGATACGATGCTGGGTGGCGTGGCCGATGACATTTTCCGCCCCGGCGCGGGCCTGGCGCAGATGAGCGGCGGCCTGGGCAACGATCAGTACGTGATCACCAATCCCGGCCAGATCGTGGTCGAGGCGCCAGGCCAGGGCATCGATACCGTCTGGGTCACGGTCAACGGCTACCAGATGGCCGCCAATGTCGAGATCGGCCGCCTGCAGGCAACCGCCACGACATTGCTTGGCAACGACACCGGCGGCGACCTGGTGGCCAATCCGACGCTGGGCTCCACCATCACAGGCGGCAATGCCGCAACCACCTTCTGGGGCGGTACCGGGGCCGATGTCTTCACCGGCGGCAATGGCGACGACATCTTCCGCTCGGGCAGCGGCGTCACAGCCATGACCGGTGGGCTGGGCAATGACCAATACGTCGTCAACAATGTCGCCGATGTGGTGATCGAGGCGGCCAATGGCGGCATCGATACCGAATGGTTCAACGTGAGTGGCGCGACATTGGCGCCCAATGTGGAAATCGGGCGCCTGGCGGGTTCGGCCACCATGCTCACCGGCGCCGCCACCGCGAACCAGTTGGTGGCCAACCCGACCGCGGGCTCCACATTGGTAGCGGGCGCGGGCACCACGGCCCTGTGGGGCAGCGGCTTCGCCGATACCTTCTTTTCCAGCGCCGCCAACCAGCAGATGTACCTCTATGGCGGCGCCGATATCGTGAAGTTCGCCGCGTCCCCCTGGGGCGTCGACGAGATCGCCGATTTCTCGGGCGGGTGGGGCGATGGCGATAAGCTGAACTTCCAGGGCTCTGGCCTCGCCTTCGCCGATCTCACCATCACCGATTTCGGCACCAAGACCCTGGTCCAGCACGGCGCGGATCAAATCATCCTCTACGGCGTGGGAAGCCTGACGCATGTGCTGGCGGGCGCCGACCTCATCTTCTGAGGCGCCGTCCGGCTCGGCCCCCGCCGGCAGGATCGGGATGCAGCGGTGCCGCGTTGGTCCGACGCGCGGCCCAGCCTGTGCGCGCATGCGCCGTCGAAAGATTCCGCTCGCACATCGCCGCATTCTCGGCGAGATGGAGGCGAAAGCCCACGCCTGAACCCGGAGACCTCGCCATGATCACGACCCGCCGCAGCCTGCTTGCGGCACCCGCCCTTCTGCCAATGGCCGCCGGCGCCCAGACACCCTGGCAGCCCAACCGGCAATTGCGGCTGATCGTGCCCTTCTCGCCAGGCGGCAGCACCGATGTGGGTGGCCGCATCATCGCCGAGCGGCTGAGCGAAACGCTGGGCCAAGCCGTCGTGGTCGACAATCGCACCGGTGCCGGCGGCGCCGTTGGCGTGGAAGCCGCCGCTCGCAGCGCGCCGGATGGCTACACCATGCTCGTCGCCACCAATGGCGTGATGACCCAGGCGCCGCATCTCGGCCTGATGCGCGCGGTCGATGTGCGGCGTGAACTCGTCCTGCTCGCGAAGATATTCACGACCGACGTGATCGTGGTGGTGCATCCCTCCGTCCCGGCGCAGACGCTGCAGGAACTGGTCGCCCACCTGCGCGCCCGGCCGGGCCAGCTCAGCTTCGCCACCTCGGGCGTGGGTTCTGGCACCCATATCTTCACCGAGCTCTTCATGGCGGTGACCGGCACGCAGATGGTGCATGTGCCCTATCGCGGATCCGGCCAGGCGATGTCCGACCTGGTGAACGGCACGGTGCAGGTGATGCTGGACCAGCCGGCTTCCTCCATCGGGCAGGTGCGGGCGCGTGCGATCCGGGCCCTGGCGACAAGCGGGCCCGACCGCATCGCCGTGCTGCCCGACGCGCCCACCTTCACCGAGGCGGGCTTCGCCGACGCCACGGTGCAGAGCTGGGGCAGCATCGCCGTACCCACCGGCACGCCGCAAAATGTGCAGGAACGCCTGGGAGCGGCGGTGCGCGAGGCGGTGGCGCACCCGCCGGTGATTGCGCGCATGGCCGCCGCGGGCCTTGTCGCCGTCAGCAGCTCCCAGGCCGAAATCGAGCGCTTTGCCGCGCTGGAGTTCGACCGCTGGGGCGAGGTGATCCGCGCGCGCAATATCCGCGTGGAGTGAGGGGTATGGCCGGGCCTGGGCCTATTCTTGGGGTACTGGCGCCCGAGGGCGTGAAGGCGGCAGTCCTGCACAGGCAGCGGCTGTGGCCAGAGCTTCATATCGTATGGCGGTAAGGGGCACTTCGCGCTCCCAAACCCTCCAGCAAAGGGCCGAGACGCCCTTTGATCCCGGTAAGCCTTTCACTCCATGGCGCTCCAGGAGCCCCCTGGCCAACCCGCCAACTCTCCCGCCCCTCCCTCAGGCACCCCGCCCGCGGAGCCAGCCGATATACCAGACCAGCGCGGTGAGCGACGCGATCTCGCCCGGCAGATAGACCGGCGAATAGATCGAGGTCACCAACAGAAGCACCAGTGCCCAATCCGCCAGCGCCCCGGTGAAGGCGTCTCCTGCCTCGCCGGCCAGGCGCTGGGCCGTGAGGATCAGCCAGGCCAGGGCCGCCAGGATCAGCAGCCCGCCCAGCATGCCGAATTCCATCACCACCCCCAGCCAACCGATATCGGTGAGGTAGAAGGTGCGAAAGCCCAGCATGTCGGCCAGCGTGATGTCGTTCTGCGCCGTGGTCGAGCCCACGCCGAGCAGCCAGCGCGAAGGGTGCTCGGCGATGAATTCCCATGCGAGCTGCGAGGTGCGCAGCCGCACCGAGAGCGAACCGCCAAGCAACTCACTGGCCGCCTGCGGCGCCACCAGAAGCTTCCATGCGGCCAGACCCGCCAGTGCCACGGCGCCGCCCGCGATGAAGCCGAGCACGCGCAGCCGGGGGGGCAGGCTGCGCAACACCAGAAGGCCCAGCACCGCCAGCGTGCTGGCGATCACCAGCCGCTGCTTGTAGATCATCAGCATGGTGAGCAGGCCGAGAAAGCTGCCGGCGGCGAAAAGCAGGCTGCGGTCCGCAATCGCACGCCGCGCCATCCAGAAGATCGCGACCACGGCAAAGCCGATCATCAGCACGATCCGGAAGCCGCGTTCGGGATCGCTGAAGAAGACCTGGCTTTCGTTGGCGTCCGACCGATAGGCGCTGACCGGCATGGTGAGCCAGAGCAGCCAGAAGGCGGCGAAGGTGGCGAAGCCCAGTATCAGGAAGGCCAGGCGGAGGTCGCGCAGGCCTGGCCGCAGCAGCCACAGCGCGCCGGCGAAGGACAGCCCGTAGAGGATGGGCATGGGCCTGAGCGTGGCCGCCGCCGCCTCGAAGAGGTTGCTGCCGAGATGCATCGCCGCCAGCAGCGGCGTCAGCACCAGCATATAGGCGGAGAGGGCGAGATAGAGCGGCGCATAAGGCAGCCGACAGATCAGCAGCGCCAGGGCGGCGAAGGGCAGGGTGGCCAGCGGCCAGACCTTTGACGCCGCATAGGCCGGCGGCAGGTCGATCATGTAGTGGAAGCACTGGAAGAACAGCGGCAGCACAGCGAGCAGCACCAGAAGCCGCCAAAGGCTTCCCTCGGCAACTGCGGCGGGCGCGCGCGGTGGCAGCGGCGCTGTGAAGGCAAGGCCCGCCAGTGGTGCCCGGGCCTCAGCCACGCGCAGCCGCCCCGCGCCACCAGGCCCGTAGCACCAGGCCCAGCAGCGGCATGGATTCCACGAAGACCCGACGGGCGTGCTGGCGCGGGTTCAGCGCCAGCCGCCACAGCCATTCCAGCCCCAGCCGGCGCATGATTTTTGGCGCGCGCTTCACCAGACCCGTGGCGAAATGCAGCGAGGAGCCCACGGCCAGACCAAACCCCGTGGCGCCGCCGGCGCGATGCACCGCCAGCAGCAGCGCCTCGGAACGCGGCACGCCGGTGCAGACGAAGGTGATGCGGGCGGGGTTGTCGATGACGAAGCGCATCGCGCGGTCGAATTCATCCGGCCGATTGGCATAGCCCATCGGCGGATCGTGCTGCACCACGCGCGTCAGGCCATACTGCGCCTCCAGCAGGGCCGCCACATCGGGCGGGCCGCCGATGACGGTGATCGGGTCCTCCGGCCGCAATACCTCGCGCAGCAGCAGCATGGTGAGGTCGCTGCCGGCGCAGAGCTTGATGTGCTGGCCGAAGAATAGCCGAGCGAGACCGCGCACGACCTGGCTGTCATTGAGCATCAGCGTGGCCTCGTCACAGGCCTGCGCGAAAGCGTGGCCCTGGCTGACCAGCACGAGGCATTGCGCATTGGGCGCGACCGCAAAGGCGAAGGGGGCCCCAGCCGGCCGTGCCGCGAGCCAGGAAGCGGCCTCCCTTGCATCGACATCGTCGAAGGCGACGAGACCCAGTAAGTCCTGGCGTGGCCCCAAGGGGCCCTCAGAAGAGGGGGGCACCGGGGGTAAGATTCCGCACGATGGTGTAGTTGAAGCTCCGGTTGAGCTGCAGCGTGCGATTGACGAATTGCTCGATCCAAAGGTTCAGCTCGGCGATGCGGCTGCGCGGCACGAAGATGATGTCGCCGGGCTGCAGCGAGACGTCATTGCCGCCACCGGTATTGACGAAGCTCTGCAGATTGACCGTGCGCAGCATGGGCCCGCCCTGCGGGCTGCGGCGGATCAGCGCCACCTGGTCCATCCGTGCGGTGTCCGCGAGGCCACCGGCCAGCAGCACGTGTTCCATGATGCCGCGCCGTCCGGCCAGCGGATAGGCGCCGGCACGGTTCACCTGGCCGCCGACATAAACGACCGAGGCCGGCGTCTCATCGACCCCCACGGTCACGATGGGGTTGTTCAGCACCCGGCGCGACGCGCGGGCGATGGCGGCCTCGATCTCGTCCGTGGTGGCGCCATCGGCCTCGATCCGGCCAGCGACGCGCAGCGAGAAGCTGCCATCGGGGCCGACTGTTACGGTCTCGCTCATGTCAGGCGTCAGCAGGAACTGCACCCTGAGCTTGTCGCCAGGGCCCACGCGGTAGCGCGGCAGCTCATTGGTCCAGGCGGCGAAGCGGTCGGCATTGCTCTCCTCCAGCACCAGGCCGGAGGTGGTGGTGGTGTTGGAGGTGCCTGGCGTGCAGGCCGCCAGCGCCAGCAGGCCGGCGATGAGGATCAGGGCTCTCATGACGCATTCTCCAGCCGGCGGCGCATGAAGCCGGGCAGCCGGCCGCGCTCGCCCATCAGGATGAAGCCGGGCAGGCGGCCGCCGGCGCCGATCAGCCGGTCGCGCAGGTTGCGCGCGGCATCGAGCGGCGAGCGCTCGGCCTGCAGGGTGAGAATATTGGCGTCCACCAGCCCGGCCAGGCGGCGCGGCCCATAGCTTTCCATGTCGCCCTCGGGGGCCACGATCACGACCACATCGAGCACCCGGCGCAGCCGCTCCAATGTCGCGAGCGTCTGATGCAACCCACGGCCGGCATCGGCGATGTCGGTGCCCGTCGCGTCATAGGCAATCCAGAGCTGCGGGATGATGGTGTTGAAAGCGAGCAGCCCCTCGCCCGGTGTGCTGGTCGCGGCGGGCTGCGCGCCCAGGCGTTCCAGATGCTCCCGACCACCGGCGGAGAGGTCGATCATCAGCGTGCGCTGTTCGCGGTCACGCGCGAAGGTGACGGCCATGGCGAGGCCAAGCGGTGCATGGGCGGACCCAGTGCCCGCCGGCGCCACCAGCTGGATGACGTTCAGCCGGTCGCCCAGGATGGCGCTGTCGAGCAGCATGGCCACCAGGTCGCGCACCGCGGGGTTGGCGCTGGCCAGCGGATCCGCATCGGGCTTGAGCGTGGGCAGGCGGGCCAGCAGCGGAAGGCCGGTGCCGCGCCGTGCCTCCTCTGCCGTGGCCGCGGTGCGCCGCAGAAGGGTTGCGATCGCCAGCACCAGACCCGCCAGCAGGAAGCCCGCCAGCACGCCGAAGACGGCCAGAGAAGGGCCGAGATTGCGCGGCGTATAGGGCACCGAGGGCTGCTGCACGGTCTGGATGGTCGGGCTGCGGGTGCGGCTCGCCTCCTCCTCGATGCGGCTGCTGGCCTCACGGGCGTTGAACTGGCGGAAGGAGGCTTCCAGCACGTCGCGCTGGCGGCCCAGGTCGCGCAGGCGGACATCGGCATCGCGCAGCTCGCCGAGGCGCGCCTCAAGCTGGGCGAGCTGGGTGCCGATCTCGGCCATCTGCCGCTCCAGCGCCTCCTGCTCGATGCCGAGCGCCGCAATTCGGCCGTTCAGCCATTCCACCGTGGGGTTGCGCACTTCGCGGTTGGTGGCGAAGCGGGCGCGACGGCCCTCGGCCACGGCGGCGCGGGCGGTTACGATCTTGCGGTTCACCTCGCGCACCAGGGGATGATCGGCCGCGTATTGCGCGACGAGATGGGTGCGCTGCAATTGCAGCCGCAGCAATTCGTTGCCGCTCTCGTCATTGGCGGTCTGGTTCGAGGTCTCGCGCGAGGCGAGGACGGTGTCAGGGGTGATGGCGATCAATTCGCGCGCGGCGCGCAGCTGAGCGGCGGTGGTGCTGCGGCTCTCGATCAGCTCGCCCTCGCGCTTGCGCAGGGCATCGAGCCGGGCCGCGGTGAGCTGCGCCTCTTGCGCCGCGTCGCTGACGCCCAGCGTGGCGAGCATCGCGCGCAGCTCGTCATCGAGTTGGCGCAAGCCCTCGGCAGCGCGGCGCGCCTCCTCGGCCAGGAAGGTCGAATTGGTATTGGCCAGCAGCCGCTCCCGCCGCTCGCGATAGGTCGAGAGCAGGGCGAGCAGGGCGGAGATCGCGACCTGCGGCCGGCGGTTGGAATAGATCACCCGCAGCACGTTGGAATTCTCGGTGACCTCGGCATAGAGGTCCCAGCGGAAGGCCTCGATGACGCGATCCTCGCGCCGGTCGGCATCGACGGGCGGCAGGAGGCCGAGCAGGCGCGGCTCGTTGATCCAGGGGTAGAGCGTGGCGGCGCCGATGGTCTGCACAACCTCGCGCACGACATCGACGCTGCGCAGCATGTCGAGCTCCGAGCGCACGACCTTGGCGAGGTCCACCGGAGAGAGGGTGGGAGCGGTGCCGGTCGTGTCGGTCACGCCGCCGAAATCGCGGCCGGCTCGGACCAGCAGCAGGGTCTCGGCCGGGTAGCGGTCGGGCATCAGCATCAGCGCGCCCATGCCGGCGGCCCCGGGCAGCAGGAAAGCCAGGAACAGCAACCACGGCCGCAGCGAGGCGGTGACGAGAAAATCGCGCGGGCGGAGCGGCGGCGCGCCGGAGAGCGGCGGCTGCCCCACCGCCGCGGCTTGGCCGAGGCTCAGCCGGGTGCTGATTGCACCGTCCTGCGTGAGCAGGCCGGTGGATTTCGGGTCGCCCGGCGGCTGGTCGAACGCGGCATTCATCAAAGGGTCTGGCTTTGCGGCAGGATCGCACTGCGCATCATGGACCCTGGTTGGTGATCAAGACAACGGCAAAGGTAAAGATCCACAACCAGAAGTTGCCTAAATTCCCGCAGGGGTTGTGGGGACCGCTGCCCAGGGCCGCGGGCGATGTCAGAACACATCGCGCCCCACCATGCCCCCGCTGAGCGTGCGAAGGATGATCCGGATGTCAAAGCCGAGGCTCCAGTGGCGGATATAGGAGAGGTCGAGCGAGACATTGCGCCGGGCCCGCTCCAGTGTCTGGATCCCACCGCGCATGCCGCTGATCTGGGCGAGGCCGGTGATGCCCGGCGTCACGCGATGGCGGATGGCGTATTCCGGCACCATCTCGGTGAAGATGCCATCCTCCACCCGATGGGTGGCGATATGTGGCCGCGGACCCACGATGGACATCGAGCCCAGGGTAACGTTGATGAGCTGCGGCAACTCATCGAGGCTGGTGGAGCGCAGCCAGTGGCCGAGGCGGGTGACGCGCGGGTCGTGCCGCTGCGTGGCCGAGCCATCGCCATCATCACCGGGCAGCATCGAGCGGAACTTGTACATGGTGAAGGGCCGGCCATTGCGGCCGATGCGGGTCTGCCTGAACAACGCGCCGCCCGGGCTGTCGATGCGGATGGCGATGGCGATGGCCAGCAGTAAGGGCGAGAGTAGCGCCATGGCTGGCACCGCGATCAGCAGGTCCAGCGTGCGCTTGGCGAGGTGCTCGGGCAGGGTGAGGGCGCGCGGCGCCACCATGGCGGCATTCAGGCCGAGATAATGCGGACCGGGATCGGCCTCCTCCGCCGGTACGGCGAGGAGCACGAGCGCGGAGAGGCCTTCCACCAGGCGCGGCAGGCGGGCGGCCAGCGCGCCATCCTCCGGCGACAATTGGATGATGACGGTGGCGCAGCGCCGGGTGCCGGCCTCGGCCAGGAAATGCCTCAGGTCGTCCGCCACGGCATCGCCGGGCGAGGCGGCGAGCGTCAGGTGTTGGCCTTCGGGCGTGGCGCGGGCGCGGCAGGTTGCGATGAATTCCGCATTCCCGAAGACCGCCGCGGTATTGGCCTCGAGCCTCGCGGGCAGGCGCAGCGGCAGCAGGATCAACACATCGAGAACCAGCACGAAAGCCATTTCCAACAGCGGCGCGCCGAGCCATATAAGCAACAGCGAAAAGCCGACGGCGACCGCACAGATGATGGCCAGAAGCAAGCCGTGCAACGAGCCGGCCTGGGCTGCGTCGTGCACAACCAGCTTTGATCGTTCGCGCTCAGCCATTGCATAAAAATGCTGCACGGGTGGATGCCCTGTTAACCGCCATCACATCAACACGGTTTCGTGCAAACAAGCAACAACATTCTTAAAATTGGAACGTTGCGCGTGGAGGTCGTGCTTGGCGCACCGTCCCGATCATGGGCGTGAGAGCCTTGGCGTGGCTTCGGAATGGTTCCGGCACCCGGCATTGTTTCTCCCCATCAGCCCAGCGCCTGGGCCGTTTTCAGCGCCGATAGGCCTCGACCTTGCCGCTGAGCTTCTGCGTCAACGGCTTGCCGCGCCGGTCGACGCTGCGCCCGAGGCTCACCTTCACCCAGCCTTCGGAGATGCAATATTCTTCGACATTGGTCCGCTCAACGCCGTTAAAACGTATGCCTACGCCTTTTTGCAGCAATTCAGGGTTGTGGAATGGGCTGGCCGGATCGGTCGAGAGACGATCCGGCATGGTGTCATCGGCGGCGGGATGGGATGTGTCGTCGGTCATGGTGGTCCTGCGCGGTGGTGCCCGGGGGTTCTCGCTGCAATGCTCGCAAAGATCAAACCCCGCCAGCCCTGCAACGCTGCGGTTCTGTCTATCGCGCGGAAAGGCTTTGCGTATTGGCACTGGCGGCGTCGTGCTGCCATCGTGACGATGTGGAAGGCGCCATGTCGGCACACCGACCAGAACGGAGAACAGCCATGAAGAAGAGCATTATCGCCGCGGCAGCACTGGCCGCGCTCGCGAGCGGCATCGCGGCCCCGCAAACCGCGCAGGCCCAGGCAGCCGCGACCTGCCAGGGCCGGGTGGTCATCGACACGATCTATCAGACCGGCTTGGGCGGGAACAACTACGAGTACTTCATCCATCTCCGCAACGCGACGCGCACGGCCTTGACTGTGGACGTCACCTTCACCGGCTTCCCCGGCACGGTGACGCTTTTCAGCCCCTCGCTGCCCGGCATCCCGATCGGCGCCAACGCCACGAGGTCAAGCCTGAAGTTCGGCCGTGGTACCAATGGCCAGATCAGCACAGGCACCGTGGCACGGGTCTATGACGCCGCCGCAGGTGCCGGGCCCACGGTTCGCCTGACCAATTGCCGCGCCGGCTAAGGACGCGTCAGGCCGCGATGGCTCGCCGGACCTCGGCGACCATCGCGTCCACCGCGCCGGCCTGGCGCTGCAGCACCCCGGCGGCCTTGAGAATGTCATCCGCCGAGACCTCCGTCGCCCTGCTCGCCTCGTGCAGTTCGCCAATGCGGCCGGTGACGGCACCGGTGCCAGTGGCGGCGGCGGCGGCGGCGCGGGCGATCTCCGCCGTCGCCTCGCGCTGCTGGTCCACTGCCTCGGCAATGCCGGCATTGATGCCGCCCAATTCCTGAATCGACTGGCCGATCCCTTGGATGGCCTGCACCGCGGCCGTCGTAGCACCCCGCATCGCCTCGATCTGGCTGCCGATCTCCTCGGTCGCGCGGGCGGTCTGCGCCGCCAGGGCCTTCACCTCGCCCGCCACCACGGCGAAGCCCTTGCCGGCCTCGCCCGCCCGCGCCGCCTCGATCGTGGCGTTCAGCGCGAGCAGGTTGGTCTGCGAGGCGATGCTCTCGATCAACCGTACCACCTCGCCCACCCTCAGCGCACCCTCGGCCAGGGCCTGCATGGTGCCATCGCTCGCCTGCGCCGCCTGGGCCGCGAGCCGCGCGGAGTCCGCCGCGCGCATGGCCTGACGGCTGATCTCCTGGATCGAGGCGGTGAGCTGTTCGGCCGCCGCGGCGACGGTGCCGACATCACTGGCCGCCCCGCGCGCCGCCTGATCCATCTGCCCACCCGCCGTGGTGCTGCTGGCAGCCGCTTGGCGCAGCGCCCGGGCCAGCCCATCCAGCCCGCCCGCCGCTGTTTGCAGCTGTTCCATCGCGCCGCCGATGTCACCCTCGAACCGCCCCATCGCCGCGTCGCGCGTGGCGCGGCGAGCCGCGGCGCCCGCCTCCGCCGCCTCCTGGGCGGCCTGCCGCGCGGCGGCTTCCGCCAATCTGTGGCGCAACCGCTCGGCCGCCGCGTTCAGCTGGCCGATCTCATCGGCGCGCGCGGGGCCGGCGGGCTGCGCCACCAGCACACCCTCGGCGATCGCGCTGATCCGCGCCGTGGCCACACTCAGCGGTTGGGCGATGCGCCGGCGCACCAGCCAGAGGCTGGTCGCCAGGATGGCCAGTGTCGCCAGCAGCACGGCCCCCAGCAGCAGGCGCGTCATCAGGGCCGCCCGCGCCTCCGCTGCGGTGAGGCGGGCTGCGGCCAGCGCCTCGGTTTCCGCCACACGCCGCTCCAGCAACGTGTTGAGGGACTGCCGATTGGCACGGTTGGCGTCGTTGTTGCCGATGCGGTCCGCAGCCGGCCCGCCGCCTTCGCGCGCCGCGCTGACGATGGCCGTGCGCAGGGTGATGAACTCCGCAATAGCCGTTGCGAGGGGCCGAAAACCCTCCCTCTCCTCGGGCCGGAGCCGGGCTTCCCAGCCCCCGAGGCGCTCCCGCAGCCGGGCGAGATGGCGCAGCTGCCCCGCGCCGAAGCGCTCCACCTCCTCCGCATTGCGTGCCATGTAGAGGCCGCGGCTTTCCATCACCACGGCATAGACCGCGCTATCGACCGCCAGCGCCGCCTCGGCCAGACCTGCCATGCGCGCCTGCTCCGCCAGATCGGCACGCAGCGCCGCGAGCAGGATGGCGGCCGCCAGGGCGGCCCCCAGCGCCACCGCGGCCATCAGCAGAACCAGACTGGTGATCTGGCGCCCGATCCTGGCCATCAGCCAACCATCGCTTGTCGTATTCGTCATCGGGCTCGTCCTGAGATCCACCCGTTCACTGCCAGAAAATGATGAGCGAAGCGTTACCGCAGCCGCCGCCGCAGCGTATTCGCCATCACAGCCCGGACATTCCCATGCCCCACACCAGCGCATACCTGCGCGCCGCCCTCGCCGGCGCCGCCGCCATGCTGACCTTCCACCAGGCCGCCGTGGCGCTGCTGGCGCGGTATGGCCGCTACCCCGTCGAGGCCTTCGACATCAGCCCAAGCTGGCTGGGCGTACCGCAATTCCTGCATGGCGCCGCGGCCTCGGCGGGTTTCGCCATGCTCTACCGGCTGATGCGCCCCTGGCTGCCGGGGCCGGATTGGGTCAGCGCGCCGCTGTTCTGCGCCACGCTGCCCATCGCCTTCCTCCTGCTCGTGCTGGCGCCCGCGCGCGGTGCCGCCATCGCCTTTGGCATGCCACCCGCCACCATTGCCATGGTGGTGCTGACCCATCTCGTCTGGGGCCTGGGGCTTGCGGTGTGGCTGCGCGCGCTGGAGCCCCGCGCCGTCACACGTTGAAGCGGAAATTCATCACATCACCATCGCGCACGATGTAGGGCTTGCCCTCGATGCGCAGCTTGCCGGCTTCCTTGGCACCCTGCTCGCCGCCGAGTGCCATGTAGTCTTCATAGGAGATCGTCTCGGCGGCGATGAAGCCGCGCTCGAAATCGCCATGGATCACGCCGGCGGCGGCAGGGGCCGCGGTGCCGCGGGTGATGGTCCAGGCCCGCGTCTCCTTGGGTCCGCAGGTGAAATAGGTGATCAGGCCCAGGAGTTCGTAGCCCGCGCGAATGACCCGATCGAGCCCGCTGTCGGACAGGCCCAACGATTCCAGGAACTCGCCCCGGTCGGCGCCGGCCATCTGGCTGATCTCGGCCTCGATCGCCGCACTCACCACCACGGCGCGCGCGCCCTCCGCCTTCGCCTTGGCCATCACCCGCTCGGAAAATGCATTGCCGGTGGCCGCACTCGCCTCCTCGACATTGCAAACATAGAGTACGGGCTTGGTGGTCATCAGCTGCAGGCGCCGCGCATTCTCCTCCTCGCCCGGCGGCACGGCGAAACGGGCGGGCTTGCCCGCGGCCAGGGCTGCCAGCAGCGGTTCGATCAGCGCGAGCTGGGCGGCCGATTCCTTGTCGCCGCCGCGCGCCCGCTTGATCAGCCCCTGCTGGCGCTTCTCGAGCGAATCCATATCGGCCAGCATCAGCTCGGTCTCGACCGTATCGGCATCGCGCAAGGGGTCCACGCTGCCATCGACATGGGTGACATCCACATCCTCGAAACAGCGCAGCACATGCACGATGGCATCGGTCTCGCGGATATTGGCCAGGAACTGGTTGCCCAGCCCCTCGCCCTTCGACGCGCCGCGCACCAGCCCCGCGATGTCGACGAATTCCAGGCTGGTGGGGATGATCTTCTGGCTCTTCGCCACCCCCGCCAGATTGTCGAGCCTGGGGTCGGGCACCGCGACGCGCCCGGTATTGGGCTCGATGGTGCAGAAGGGATAATTCGCCGCCTGCGCCGCGACCGTCTGCGTCAACGCATTGAACAAGGTGGACTTGCCGACATTCGGCAACCCCACAATCCCACAATTAAATCCCATTTTTTTGTCCGTTTATCCGCGCTCTGCGCGGAGGCCGCTCGTTGGCGGCCCCAGCACCTGCGTTGCTGTTGCGATCAAGGCCCGGGGTTTCGCACGGTCCGGCCTAGGCCGCCAGGGCATTGGCCAGTTCCTGCGCCATGATGGAGGCGGCGATGCGCGCAGCACCATCATCGGTGGGCAGTGCGAGTGCCGCCGCGCGCAGGGCAGGGACCAGGGTTGCGGCGGGCAGGCCGGCGCGCTCCGTCGCGCGCGCCATGCGTGGGCCGGCATCGGGGCTGCCCAGCGCATCGGCGGCCTCAAGCAGCAGGGCGGCCTGCATGGCGGCATCGCTCGCTGCCTGGGCCACGGCCCGCGCCCGGCGGACATCACTCAGCGGACCGGCATCGGTGGGGCCTGGCAAGCAGGCGCGCAGGCCGGCTGCCGCCTGCGCCAATACCGCGGCCTCACGCCGCAGCGCGCTGGCCAGGGCGGCCGCGGCATTGGCCTGGTCCTCCAGCCCTGGAGCGCCGCCGAAATCGAAATCCATATGCGGGTCCATCACGTCTCCTGGGTCAGCAGCGCCACGCGCGTCATGAAATCGGCCTCGCGCCCCTCGGCCAGCAGCGGCGCGGCATCGGCCAGGGCGTCGAGCATCGGTGCCACCCAAAGCTCATCCTTGGCGAAATTCCCCAGCACATGGCCGGTGACCCGCGCCTTGTCGCCGGGATGGCCAATGCCCAGCCGCACCCGCCCGAAATCGGCGCTGCCCAGAGCACGCTGCATGTCCCGCAGCCCATTATGCCCGGCCGTGCCGCCGCCCCGCTTCACCCGAAGCTTGCCCGGCGCCAGATCCAGCTCGTCATGCCAGGCGAGAATGGCGGCCGGTGCGATCTTGTGAAACGCCGCCGCCGCCTGCACCGCATCGCCGGAGAGGTTCATGTAGGTCATCGGCTTGAGCAGCAAAATCCGGGCAGGGCCGATGTTGCCCGCCGTGGTCTCGCCCTTGAACTGCTTTTTCCAGGGCGGAAAGCGATGGCGCCGGGCGATCTCGTCCAACGCCATGAAGCCGATATTGTGGCGCTGCCGCGCATGCTCCGAGCCGGGATTTCCAAGCCCGACCCAGAGCAGCACGGCAGTCCCTTACTTCTTCTTCGCGGGTGCGGCGGCCGCGGCGGCCGGGGCGGCCTTGGCCGGGGCCTTGCCCTTGCCCTTGGCCGGGGCGGCGACGACGACGGGAGCCACGATCTCCTCGACCACCGGTGCGGCGATGGTCGCCACCACGAAGTCCCGGTTGATCACCGGCTTCGCGCTGCCCTTATCGGCCACGGACGACCAACGCAGGCTGTCGCCGATGGCGGCCGCTGCCAGATCGATCGTGAAGCGCTCGGGCGCCTGGTCGGGCTCGACCAGCACCTCGAGCTCACGGCGCACGACGTTCAGGACGCCGCCGGCCTTGATGCCTGCGCAGGTCGCCTCGTTCTCGAAATGCACCGGCACCTTGATGCGGATGCGCGCACCCGGGGCCAGGCGCTGGAAATCGATATGCACCGGCCGGTCGCTGACCGGATGGAACTGGATCTCGCGCATCAGCGCGGTCTCGGTCGGCCCATCGGCCACCGCCACCTCGTAGATGTGCGACTGCCAGCCGCCCTTGTGCATTTCCTTCATGATGACGCGCGGATCGAGCTGAATCAGCGTCGCCTCCCGCTTCGCACCATAGACCACTCCGGGCACGAAGCCCTCTCGCCGGGTCGCGCGCGCCGCCCCCTTACCGGCCCGCTCGCGCGCCGCGGCCTCGATCCTGATTGTTTGGACCATGCCACTCGCTCCTATATCGGGTTTGAACCGGCGCAATGCCGATTGCGCCGGCCTCCAGGGGTGCCAGCGTGGCGGCGTGGTAGCGGGGTGGGGCGGGGAATGCAAGAGGGTGAGCGCGGCCCAGGGACGGGCAAAGCCCACCCCCGGGATGCGCTTGCGGCCGGCTTCACGCGGCCGGCGGCTCCCGCCTCTCGCGCTTGACCAGCAGCTTGTTCAGCGCATGCACATAGGCCCGCGCGGAGGCCACGATGGTATCGGTATCCGCACCCTGGCCATCGACCAGCTTGCCGGCCTCCTCCATCCGGACCGTCACCCGCGCCTGCGCATCGGTGCCGCCCGTCACGCTTTGCACGGCGTAGAGCTTGAGCGTGACGTCATGCGGGAAGGCGTGGCGGATGGCGGCGAAAGTCGCATCCACCGCGCCATCGCCGGTGGCCATGCCGTCGCGCTTTTCACCATCGACCTCGAGCGAGAGCGTCGCCATGGGCTTGGCGCCCATGCCGGTCGCCACCGTCAGCGCCGTCAACTTCAGGCGGTTCTGCTGGTTGGAAATCTCGTCATCGACGAGGGCGGCGATGTCCTCGTCATAGACGATCTTCTTCCGGTCGGCCAAATCCTTGAAGCGCTTGAAGGCGTCGTTCAGCTGGTTGTCGCCGACCTCGTAGCCCAGCGTCGCCAGGCGGTCGCGAAAGGCGGCGCGGCCGGAATGCTTGCCGAGCACGAGCGAGGATTTTGTCCAGCCCACGCTTTCGGGGGTCATGATCTCGTAGGTCGAGGCATCCTTCAGCACGCCATCCTGATGAATGCCGCTCTCATGGGCGAAGGCGTTGCGGCCGACGATGGCCTTGTTGGGCTGCACGTCGAAGCCGGTGATGGCGGCGAGCAGGCGGGACATGCCCAAGAGGCGCGTGGTCTTGATGGAATGCTTCGCCGCCAGCTTGTCGGAGCGCGTGCGCAGCGCCATCACCGCCTCTTCGAGGGCGGCATTGCCGGCGCGCTCGCCGATGCCGTTGATGGTGCATTCGATCTGCCGCACGCCGGCCTGCACGGCGGCGAGCGTATTGGCCACGGCCAGGCCCAGATCATTGTGATTGTGGGTGGAGAAGATCACCTGGTCGGCATTGGGCACCCGCTCGCGCAGCATGCGAAATTGCCGGGCGGTCTCCTCGGGCAGGGCATAGCCCACCGTGTCCGGGATGTTGATCGTTGTCGCGCCGGCCTTGATCGCGGCCTCGACGCAGCGACACAAAAAATCATCGTCCGAGCGTGAACCATCCTCGGCCGACCATTCGACATCGGCGGCGTGGTTGCGGGCCAGGGTCACGCTTTCGGTGATGCGGGCCAGCACCTCGTCATGCGTCATGCGCAGCTTGACGCGCATGTGGAGCTCGGAGGTCGCCAGCACGATGTGGATGCGCGGCCGGGCTGCGGGCTTCACCGCATTGGCGCTGGCCATGATGTCGGCGCTGTTGGCGCGCGAGAGGCTGGCCACCACCGGGCCGTCCTTGGCGAATTTGCGGGCGATGGATTGCACGCTCTCGAAATCGCCCGGGCTCGCGATGGCGAAACCGGCCTCGATGACATCGACGCCGAGTTCGGACAGCGCGTCCGCCATGCGCAGCTTCTCCTCGAGGTTCATCGAGAAGCCGGGCGACTGCTCGCCATCGCGCAGCGTGGTGTCGAAGAAGATGATGCGGTCGTCGGCCAGCTCGCCAAAGCTGGGATGGAGATTGGGCATGCTCTGCGTTTCCGTCTGCGTGTTGCTTCGACATGCGGCGTTGCCGCCGCGGGGTAATCCCCTTTTGCGTCCCCTGGGCGAACCGGCCATGCGGCCGGGTGTGGCGCTCAGGGGCGCTTAAGTCGAAGAAGAAGGGCGAGCGGAAGCAGCCGGGCAGGAACCCGGGCAGCCGGCACGAAAAGGGCCAAAGGCGTCGCCATGCCGCAGAGCCTAGCCGTGGCGCGCCCGGGGATCAAGCATTGCCCCTTCCGGTGGCGCTCAGCCGCCGGTGGCCAGGTTCTGGTCCGTGCTGCGCGTGGCCCAGCCCGTGGTGCGCCGCTCGATCACCTCGGCGATCCAGTACAGCACGATGCCCATCAGCCCCGTGGTGATGAGGCCTGCGAAGACCAGCGGCACATCGAAGCGGCTCGACGCCACCATCATCAAGCGACCGATGCCGGCATTGGGCGCGACGCTCTCGGCGATGATGGCGCCCACGAAGGCCACGGTGACCGCGATCTTCAGCGAGGCGAAGAAATACGGCATGGCCCGCGGCAGGCCGACTTTCAGGATGATGTCGCGCGGCCGCGCACCCAGTGCCCGCAGCACGTCCTTCAACTCCGGCTCCACGGTGGCGATCCCGGTCGCCACATTCACCACGATGGGGAAGAAGGAGATCAGGAAGGCGGTGATGATCGCAGGCAGGACGCCGATGCCGAACCAGATGATGAGCACCGGCACCACCGCCACCTTGGGGATGGAGTTGAAGGCGATCAGCAGCGGATAAAGCCCCTTGTAGACGAGGGTGGAGCTGCCGATCGCCACACCCAGCAGCACGCCGGCCACGATGGCCATGCCGAAGCCCGCCAGGGTGGCATAGAGCGTCACCAGGCTGTCCTGCAGCAGCGGGTACCACCAGCGCACCGCAGCGCGGTAGATGTCACTCGGGGCGGGCAGGATGAATTCGGGCACCTTGAAGACCGTGCAGCCGATCTCCCAAACCCCGAACATGCCGATGATCACGAGCCAGGGCAGCATGGTCTGCAACCGGCGTTGCCGGCGCGCGCTGGCGGCCATGGCATTGTAGCGGGCCTGCGCCCGTGCCGACATCTCAGCCATCAGACGACCACCTCCTCACCACTGCGGGCCGCGGCGATATAGCCGCGCAGATCATGCACGTAGTTCTGGAATTCCGCCGTGTAGGTGGTTTCCAGGGTGCGGGGGCGGGGCAGGTCGATCTTGCGTTCCGCGATGATGCGGCCGGGGCGCGACGACATCACCAGCACCCGGTCGGCCAGATAGGTCGCCTCGCGCAGGTCATGCGTCACGAGAATGACGGTCGGCTTCTTCGTCATCCACACATTCTGCAGCACCGCCCAGAGATCCTCGCGGGTGAAGACGTCGAGCGCCGAGAAGGGCTCGTCCAGCATCAGCAGTGCGGGGTCATGGATCAGGCTGCGGCAGAGCGAGGTGCGCTGCTGCATGCCGCCCGAGAGCTGGTAGGGGTATTTCCGGTCGAAACCCTCGAGGCCGACGAGGCGCAGCAATTCGCGCGCCTTGGCTTCATACATGGCCCGTTCGCGGCCCAGCTTGTCACGGTGCTGCGGCGTGACCTCGAGCGGCAGCATCACGTTGTCGAGGATCCGCCGCCAAGGCAGCAGGGTGGGCGCCTGGAAGGCCATGCCGGCGATGGTCAGCGGCCCGTCCACCTCCTGCCCGGCCACCACCACATTACCCTCGGTCGCGGGCCAGAGCCCGGTGACGAGGCGCATGAGGGTGGATTTGCCGCAGCCCGAGGGGCCGACCACGGCGACGAATTCGCCGAGATCGACATTCATCGAGCAGCCCTCAAGGGCCAGCGTGCCGTCCACGCCGCCATAGCGCATGGCGACCTGGTCGATTTCAACGAAGGGACGGGTCATGACGGGTCCGGGTTCAGCTGGCCGAGGCCGGCAGGCGAAGCTGCTCCGCCGGCGGCAGGAATTCGGGGGTGTAGATCTGGGCGGCGGTCAGGGTCGAGGTGAGGTTGAAGGCGGTCTTCACCACCTCGATGCTCTTCTCCAGGCGCGCGGGGACGACGGCCGAGAGGCCGTTGCGGCGGACATGGTCGGACACCACCATGCGTTGCATCATCAGGTTGTGCCGGGCGAGCTCAAGGGTCGTGTCGGTCAGCGGCTCGGCGCGCTTGAGGGTTTCCATCGCGGCCTGGGGGTCGGCGATCTGCGCCACGAAGCCGCGCATCATCGCCGCCACCACGCGCTTCACCACATCGGGGTTGCGCTGCATGTAGGTGCGGGTGGTGAGCAGCGCGCCGCCATAGAGATCGAGACCCACATCATTGTACATGAACAGCTTCTGATCGCTCTGCGCCATGCCCAGGCCCACCAGCGCCATGGCCGAGGTCTGCACCGAGGCGGTGATCGCATCGGCCTCGCGCCGGACGAAGAGCGGCTCGCGCAGTGCGGGTGTCACCGAGAGGAAGGTGACCTTCGAGGCATCGATGCCCGCGGCCGCGGCAAAGGCGGGAAAGAGCTGGCGGGCCGCGTCGAAATCGGGCGCCGCGATGCGCTTGCCCTCCAGGTCCTTGGGCGTGCGGATCGGCCCGCCCTCACGGGCGATGACGCAGAGCGGGCTGAGGTCGTGCAGCATGGCGATGGCGACCACATCGCGCGACGGGTTCTCCGCCACGAAGCGCAGCGTGGGTGAGAGATCGCCATAGCCCATATCATGCGTGCCGCCGGCAAGTGCCACCGGCACCCCGCCCGAGCCCTGGCCGCGGTCGATGGTGACATCCAGCCCGGCCTCGCGAAAGAAACCCCGCTCGCGGGCGATCAGGCCGAAGGTCTGCGGCGCCTGGAAGGCCCAATCCATGGTGAAGCGCACCCGCGCCGTCCCCTGGGCGAGTGCCAGCGACGGGGCGGCGAGGGTGGCGGCAAGCACGGAACGGCGCGAGGGCTGCCAGCGGCGCATCGGAACTCTCCTGAAAATCTAGCCATCCTCATAGCAAACCGGGCGCTGCGGCCATACCGCGCGTCTCCGCGGGAAAGCGGGGATGGCGCAGCTTCTGCCCAAAACCTGGGCAGGCAGATCGGGGCTGCGGTGTCAGGCGGTCAGTCGCGCAATTCGACCCAGACCGGCGCGTGGTCGCTGGGCTGCTCCTCGGCGCGGGCCTCGGTGTCGACGTGAAAGCCGGTCAGGCGTTCGGCGAGTTCGGGCGAGAGCATGGCATGATCGATTCGCAGGCCGCGATTGGTCTCGAAGGCGGCACCATAATCCCAATAGGTGAAGTTGTGCTGGCCCAGCGCGGCGGAGGCCTCGGTCATGCCGAGATGTTGCAGCGCGCGGAAATGGGCGCGGGAATTGGGATGGACCAGCGCGTCGGTGGGGGGCAGGGCGCCCGGTGCCATGTCGCGCGCGGTGGGCACGACGTTGAAATCGCCCAGGACGGCGAAAGGGGTGAAGGCGTCGAGATGCGCGGCTGCGCGGGCATTGAGGCGTTGTTGCCAGCGCCACTTATAGGCCATGCCCTCATCGCCGCCGGAATTGCCATTGGGCAGATAGATACCGGCGACATGGGCGCCCGCTGCGCGGATTTCGATGTAGCGAGACTGGCCATCCTCATCCTCACCGGGCAGGGCTTCGGCCACGACCTCGAAGGGGATGCGCCCCAGCACCGCCACGCCATTGCGCCCGCCCTGCTGGCCCAGGGCATGGATGCGATAGCCGGTGTCGGCGAGTTCGACTGCGGGAAACTCCTCGGCCTTGCACTTCGTCTCCTGCAGGAAGACGAGGTCAGGCGTGTGCCGTGCCAGGAACCGCGCGAGATGCGGCGCGCGGCGGCGGATGGAGTTCACGTTGAAGCTGGCGAGGCGCATGGGTGGTTTGTGGACGCAGGGCGCGCTGCCGGCAAGCCGCCGGCCTGCTCACACGGCGAAGGAAACCCCGCAGCCGCAGCCGCTCGTCGCCAGGGGGTTTTCCACCTTGAAATGGCTGCCCATCAGCGCCTCGTGCCAATCCAGCCGGGAGCCGGCGAGGAATTCCAGGCTCACGCTGTCCACCAGCACGCGCACGCCGTCCTGTTCGATGACCAGGTCATCGGCTTCGGGCGCCTCGGCCAGATCGAAGCCGTATTGCATGCCCGAGCAACCGCCAGCCGAGACCGAGACCCGCAGGGCGGCGCCTGGCTGGCCCTGGCGGCTGGCGATGGCCGCGATCTCGGCGGCGGCGCGGGGCGTCACGGCGAAGGAAGCGGTCGGACTGGTGCCATCAGGCATGGTGGAATCTCCTTGAGCCTGAACATAGTGGCCGCGACGCCGTTTTTCCACAGGGGGGCCTTATGGCCGAGAGCTTCACGCCGCATCGCAGTCTGGCACCTTACGCGGTGCATGCCGATGCCAGCCGCGGCCGGCTGCATGCCGAGCCGTCCGATCGTACCCGCAGCCCCTTCCAGCGCGACCGCGACCGGATCGTGCACTCCCGCGCGTTCCGGCGGCTGCAATACAAGACGCAGGTCTTCATCTTCCACGAGGGCGATCATTTCCGCACCCGGTTGACCCATTCCATCGAGGTGGCGCAGATCGCCCGCTCCATCGCCCGCCGCCTGCGCCTCGACGAGGACCTGGCCGAGGCGCTGGCGCTGGCGCATGACCTCGGCCACCCCCCTTTCGGCCATGCCGGCGAGGATGCGCTGGATGCCGCCATGCGCACCCATGGCGGCTTCGACCACAATGCCCAGTCGCTCAAGCATGTCACGATGCTGGAGCGCCGCTACGCCGCCTTCGACGGCCTCAACCTGACCTGGGAGACGCTGGAGGGCCTGGCCAAGCACAATGGTCCGGTGCGCCAGCCCACCCAGTACATCGCCGAATATGATTTCCGGCACAGCCTGGATCTCGCCAGCCACGCCAGCGCCGAAGCCCAGGTGGCGGCGATCGCCGACGACATCGCCTACAACAACCACGATCTGGAGGATGGGCTGCGCGCCCGCCTTTTCACGATGGAGGAGGTCGCGGCGCTGCCGCTCCCCGGCGCGGCGCTGGATGAGGTGAAGCTGGAACACCCCGGCGTGGCGGTGGAGCGCCTGGCGCCCGAGATGGTTCGCCGGGTGATCAGCCGGATGATCCAGGACGTGGTGGCGGAGAGCCAGGCCCGCATCGCCGCGCTCGCGCCGGAGGATGCCGATGCGATCCGCGCCGCGGGCAAGCCGGTGATCGGCTTCTCGCCCGCGATGTTCGAGGCGAACAAGGCGGTGCGTGGGTTTCTGTTCGAGCGAATGTACCGCCATTGGCGCGTCAACCGCACGGTGGGGAAGAGCCGCCGGGTGGTGCAGATGCTCTTCTCCCTGCTGCATGGCGGGCCACAGATGCTCCCGGATGAATGGCGGGCGAGGGCCGGGGATGCCGGCACGCCGCGGGCGGCGAGGGTGGTCTGCGACTATATCGCGGGGATGACGGATCGGTTTGCGCTGGAGGAGTATAAGCGGCTGACGGATCCGAGCGTGCCGGGGTAGAGCGGGTTCAAGCCTTGCGCCTTCGGTTGCGGTGAAGCGGCTCGGGTCCCATCGCGTCATGAACCTATTGCCCGCATCGGCGTGGATTTTTGAGCGTCGAGATGCTCACACGTGGAGGAGATTATCGGGCTCGAATGGAACACGCAGAACGGCGAATTACGGCTGGCGTCCGATGTCGAAGCCATCACATCGGTGTTGGGACACACAGATCGCGCAGTTCCGTTCCGGTCGTATTGTGCCGGGCTGCTTCTGCCGGGTGATCGCGAAAGCGTCGAGCGGATGGCCGCATGCGTGCAGCCCGCGCGAGTTCAGGCGGCGCACCCGTCGATGCATCACTTCGCGGCGAAGTCGGACTGGTCCGGCGACGCGGCCCGATCCTTGCGTTGATCGGCGACGATACCGGCTTCCCGAAGATGAGCAGACTCAGCGCCGTGGTGGGCGTGAAGAAGCTGCGCTGGCGGATCGCGCGCGACGACCAGGACATCCAACAGGAACTCGGGCTTGGTCACTGTGAAGGGTGAGGCTGGCGGGGATTCCACCAGCACGCCACGATGTGTATCGCCGCCTGAGGATTCGCGATCTCCGAAAGGGGAACGGCTCCCGCCTCAGGAGACGGCAACGCCGTTCGCAACAAAGAGCCTTGCCTATCCCGAGGTTTTCGACCACGCGGCTCCCGCCATCAAAACTGAACGCGAGGTGGCAAACGCGATCGCTTCTGTCCAGGTCGACATCGCCCGGGCCATCGCTCAAATACCGCCGTGTTATCCGTGTTTTGAGCGGGTGGCTTGATATAGAATTTTATGAAACGGGAAAATTAGCTTTCTCCCAAAGGAGGATCGCCGATGATGTTCACCCGCAGGGTTCTGGCGGCCATGCCGCTGGGCATGCCAGCGCTGGCGCAGGGTTTTCCCGTCCAGCCCATTCGCCTCATCACCCCCTATCCGCCCGGTGGCGGCACCGACACGGTGGCCAGGCTGCTGCAGCCGCATCTCGCCGCCCAGCTTGGCCAGAGCATCATCATCGAGAACCGCGGCGGCGCGGGTGGTTCCATCGGCGCGGGCGAGGTGACGCGCGCGGCACCCGATGGGCACACGCTGCTGCTGGACGCCATGGGCCATGTGGTGAATCCCGCGCTGATCCCGAACCTGCCCTTCGACTACGCCACCGCCTTCGCGCCCATCACCCAGCTCACCCTGCAGCCGCAAATGCTGGTGGTGCCGCAGGCCTCGCCCTTCGGCAGCCTGGCGGCGCTGATCGCGGCGGGCCGCGCGCGGCCGGGGGCGCTGAGTTATGCCTCCTCGGGCAATGGCACCGGGGCGCATCTGGCCATGGCGGCGCTGGCGCTGGCGGCGGGGATCGAGGTCGTGCATGTACCCTATCGCGGCGGCGGGCCGGCGATGACGGATTTGCTGGCGGGCAATGTGGGCATGGCCTTCGCCTCCGTTGCCGCGGCCACGGCGCATGTGCAATCCGGCCGGTTGCGGGCGCTGGGTGCGGCCGGGCCGCGCCGCATCGCCGCACTGCCGGAGCTGCAGCCCATCGCCGAGCAGGGCTTTCCCGGCTTCGACTGGGATGAATGGAACGGGCTCTGGACGGTTGCGGGGGCGCCGCGCGCGGCGGTGGCGCGGCTGCATGCCGCGACCCTTTTCGCCCTCGCCCAGCCCGATGTGCGGGCGCGCATGGCGGGCATCGGCATTGTTCCGCTGGGCACCGGCGAGGAGGATTTTTCCGCCTTCGTCGCCGCCCAGCGCGAGCGTGCGGCCCGGTTGATCCGGGCCGCGAACATCACCTCGGGGTGAGACTCACTTCACCGAGGAAAACGCCGTCGGCTGCAGGATGGCATTGCTGACATTGGCCACGATCGGGCCATCGGCCTCGGTCTGGGCGCGCTTTTCGATCCATTCCGGATCGGCCTGGAAGGCGGTCCACTTCGCCTCGCGCTCGGCCAGCGACTCCCACTCCAGCAGGTAATGCAGGTCGAGGTTGGATTCGCCCACCACCGTGGTCCAGAAGCCGGCCTGGCGGATGCCATGACGCTCCCAGATCTTCAGCGTGACGGTCTGGAACCGGTTCAGCAGCGCCGGCAGGCGGCCGGGGACGCAGCGATAAATGCGCAATTCGTGGATCATGCTTTTGGGCTTTCAGCTCTGGGGGATGAACGGGGCGGCCTGCCGGTCATAGGCGGCATAGCCCAGGGTTTCGCGGAATTGCGCTTCAGGCAAGGCCGTGCCGGCGGCCGAGGCGCCGGCCTGGATCGCGGTCAGCCCCGCCATCATGCCGGCCATCGCCGGCGAGAGCATCGCGGTGGGGAAGGTTGCGATGCGAAAGCCCAGCGCCGTGGCTTCGGCCTGGTTCGGCGTGGCCCGGGCGCCCGGGGGCGCGAGCACGGCGAAGCTGGGTTTTCCGCCCGCCGCGGCGATGGCGCGGTGGCACTCGGCGGTATCGGCCGGGCTGTCGAGGAAGAGGATATCGGCGCCCTCCTCGGCAAAGATGCGAATGCGTGCCTCGGCCTCGTCGATACCCTGGGTCGGCCGGCAATCGGTGCGGGCGAGGATGAGGATGCCGCTGTCGCGCGCCGCGGCCACGGCGGCGCGGATTTTCATACGCGCCTCCTCGCGCGGCAGACACGGTTTTCCGGCCGAGGTCAGCGCGCGCGGGGTGATCTTGTCCTCGATCAGGATGGCGGCCGCGCCCGCCAGGCCATAGGCGGCGACGGTGCGCTGCACGTTCATCGCATTGCCATAGCCATGGTCGCCATCGGCCAGCAGCAGGGTCTGGGGTGCGGCGCGGCGGGCCATGGTGAAGCTGTCGAACATCTCGCCGAAGGAGACGAGGTCGAGATCAGGGCCCCCAAGCCGGCTGGCCGCGACGCAGGAGCCGGAGAGGAAGGCGGTGGGGAAACCCGCTTCGGCGGCGAGGCGGGCGGTCAGCCCGTCCCAGATCGCGGGCATGAGGACGAGGCCGGGTTCGGCCAGCAGGGCGCGCATGCGCTCGGGCGGGGTCATGGTGGGTCCTTCTGGCGTCTTATTGCGGCGAGGTTACGCGGCTTCCAGCCGTCATACCAACCCCTGGCCAAGCCCCGGCCCCTTGACCGATGCCAGGCCCGCTGTGTCCGATACCCCAAATTGGGAGGATCAACGCGATGAACATCCGCATGGCGCTCGCCGCTGCTTGCCTGGGCCTGGCCGTGCCGGCGCCGGCGCAGGAGGTATTTCCAAACCGTCCCGTGCAGTTCATCAACCCCTATCAGCCCGGCGGCGCCACGGATCTGATGACCCGGGCGCTGGCTGCCGCCATGTCGCCCATCCTCGGCCAGCCCGTGGTGGTGGTGAACCGCGACGGGGCGGCGGGCGGCGTGGGCACGCTGATGGCGGCGCGCGCGGCACCCGATGGCCACACGCTGCTCTTCGCCCCCGCCCTGGTGCTCTCGGTGCTGCCGGTGACGCAGCCCAATTCGGGCCTGCGGGCGGATGCGCTGCGCCCGGTCTGCCAGACATTCTCCAATGCCCAGGCCATCGCGGTGCGCCATGACAGCCGCTTCCGCAATCTCGGCGATGTGGTGGCCGCGGCGCGCGCGGCGCCGGCCACCATCACCTATGGCACGCTGGGCATCGCCTCGATCCCGCATCTCGCCATGGTGCAGTGGCTGCAGGCGGCGGGCGTGGAACTCGCCCATGTCCCCTATCGCGGCGATGGGCCGGTGATGGCCGATACCTTGGCCGGGCGGATCGAGCTGGCGGCCATCGTGCTGGCCTCGGCCTCGGGTCGGTCGGACATGCGCCTGCTTGCGGTCTTCGACACCGCGCGCAACCCGGCCTTCCCCGATGTTCCCACCGCCATCGAGCAGGGTTTCGAAGTGGCGCCGACCAGCTTCGGCGGGCTTTTCGCACCGGCTGCCACGCCGCCCGAGCGGCTGGCCGCGCTGGAGGCGGCCTGCGCCACGGCGGCCCTTGGCGAAACCTATGCCGCCGCCGCGCGGCGCGCCCTGCAGCCCGACGCCTATCACCTCGGCGCCGAGGATTTTGCGCGCCGTCTCGCGGCCGATATCGCGCAGAAGGCACGGCTGCTGGCCGGCATCAACCTGGCGCAGTAGGGCAGCTCAGGCCGCCGGCGCCGAGGCCCCGCGAGGCTTCACAAGGGAAGCACCGGGTCGGCGATGCTGCGGCCCGGGACCAGGGTGCCGACGGTGGACCGGAGTTCGGCGCCGGCCACCACCCGCCGCACGAGATAGCGGCCGATCAGCAGCCGGGTCAGGCCCGAGTTGAAGAGCACCTCCAGCGCATCCTCTGGCCGATGCACGAGCGGCAGGCCATGCAGGTTGAGCGAGGTGTTGAGCAGCCCGCCCACGCCGCTGCGCTGACGGAATTTCTGCAGCAGGTCCCAGTATTGCGGGTTGCTCTGGCGGCTCACCACCTGCGGCCGGCAGGTCTGGTCGTAGGGGTGGGTGCCGGCGGCGAGGTCGCGCGCGCCGGCCTCGGTCGTGTCGAAGGAGAGGATCATGTAGGGCGCGGGAATGCCCAACGGGTTGCGCAGGTATCGCGGCGCATCCTCCTCCAGCACCGAGGCGGCGAAGGGCATCCAGAAATCGCGCGCCTTGATCATCTCGTTGATCTGACGGATCACCGCGGGCTGCCTGGGGTCGGCCAGGATGGCGCGGTTGCCGAGCGAACGGGCGCCGAACTCCTCGCGCCCGGCGAAGCGCGCCACCACCTCGCCTGCCACCAGGCAATCGGCCGCGGCGGTATTGATATCGTCCGGCTCCTCCACCTCGATCCGGCCATCCAGCATGGCCGGGCGCAGCGCCGCCTCGATCGCCGCATCGCTCCAGTCCGGACCGAGATAGACGCCCTGCAGGGGCGTGATTGTGTGGCCACCGCGAAGGCTGGCCTCGGCCAGCCAGGCAGCGCCGATGGCATTGGTCTCATCGCCGCAGGAGGGGAAGATATAGAGGTCCTCGACCTCGGGCAGGTCCATGATGGCCTTGTTGGCCTTCACATTCATGAAGACGCCGCCGGCGAGCGCGACCTGGCCGATGCCATGCAGGCGCACGGCGCGGCGCACGAGTTCGCAGACCATCTCCTCGACGAAGAGCTGGGCGCCGCCCATCACCGCATCGAAGCGCTCCTCACGGAACAGCTGTTCCAGCCGGGGCTGCAGGTGCAGGGTGTGGGGCACGCCGGGATTGCGGCGCCAGGCGGGCCGGCCCGCTTCGTCCCAGGCGAAGAGGCCGAGCAGCCGGTCGGCGACGCGGCGCGCGGCGCCGGGTGCCGCATAGGGCGCCATGCCCATCAGCTTATACTCGTGCTCATTGGGCACCATGCCGGTCATGTAGGTGACCACGCTGTAGAGGGTGCCGATGGAATGGCTCCAATCCACCTCGCCCACGCGGCGCAGCGCGCCGTGCTCGCCGATGCTGATGGTGGCGCAAAGCCCGTCACCCGAGCCGTCGCAGGTGATGACCAGGACCGGCTCCGTCATACGGCCCCAGCCATAATAGGCGGTTGCGGCGTGGCAGAGATGGTGGTCGTAGCGGGTGATCTGGGTCTCGGTGAAGCCGAGTTCGCGCAGCGCCCGCAGCCGCCGCCGGTCACCCATGCCGCGATACAGCGCCGCGATGCCGGTCTGCCGCACCGCGTTCCGCAGGCGGCCCTGCCAGGTGCCGGCCTGGCGGTAGGCCCTGATCCAACCCGCCCGGTCGAGCGGGCGCATGCTGTGCATTCCTGCCAGCGCCACCTGCTCGATATCGGCCGGCCGCAGCCCCGCCTGATCCAACAGCCAGGCGATCGACTGGCGCGGCAGGCCATGAAAATTCTTCACCCGGGCGGGCCGTTCCTCCTGCAGCGCGTCCAGCACGCCGGCAGCCCGCAGCAGCGCCGCCGAAGCGTTGTGGCTGTCTGAAACTCCTAGGATGGCCATGGCAGCGCCCGTTTCCCTTGCTGGCTCCATTCTGCCCGGCCTGAAGAAACCGTGAGCTGGCGGGCCGATGAACAAGAGGTTTTGTGATTTATTCGGTATGGAATGTAAATTGAAATCGTCCCGGGCGGGGTTCCTCGCGTCATGATTGTATTTTCGCCCGCCCACCGCGCACCACCCATGCACCAACCATGGGGAGGCCGGGCCGTTGCCGGCGCGCGCCGGCCCGGCCAAGCTGCGACGAAATCAAGGGAGAAGACGGGATGGGCACGCGCGACAACAGCCGGATTGGCCTGACCGTTCAGGATTCAACCCCGCATTGGCCGGCGCCGCCCCGCCCGCCCAAGGGCGCGCCCAATATCCTTCTCGTGCTGTTCGATGATGCCGGGTTTTCCGATTTCGGCTGCTATGGCTCGCCGATCCGAACCCCCACGATCGATGGGTTGGCGGCCGAGGGGCTGCGCTATTCCGGCTTCCACACCACGGCGATGTGCTCCACGACCCGCACCGCGCTGCTGACCGGGCGCAACCATCACGCCGCGGGCGTGGGCAGCCTGGCCAATTTCGACAGCGGCTTTCCCGGCTATCGCGGCAAGATTGCCAAGGAGGCCGGCACGCTGGCTGAAATGCTGCGCCCGCATGGCTATCGCAACTACATGCTGGGCAAGTGGCACGTCACGCCGCTGACCGAGAGTGGCAGCACTGGCCCCTTCGATGGCTGGCCGCTGGCCCGCGGCTTCGACCGCTACTACGGCTTCATGGATGCGGCGACGGACCAGTACACGCCCGAACTGGTGCGCGACAATTCACCCATCCCCCCGCCCCGCACGCCGGAGGAGGGCTATCACCTTACCGAGGATCTGGTCGACCAGGCCATCACCTACCTCGCCGGCCATGTGTCGGAGCAGCCGGCGACGCCCTGGCTGCTCTGGCTGGCGCTGGGGGCGGTGCATGCGCCGCACCAGGCGCCGGCCGACCTCATCCGCAGCTATGACCCCGTCTTCGCCGAGGGCTGGGATGTGGATCGCGCGCGGCGCTTCGCGCGGCAGAAGGCAATGGGGCTGGTGCCGCCCGACACCACACTGCCGCCGCGCAACGCCGATGTGGCCGGATGGGAGAATTTCGGCCCGGAGGAGCGGGCCTATCTCACCCGCAGCCAATCCGCCTTCGCCGGCATGCTCGACCATGCCGACCAGCATCTGGCGCGGCTGATGGCGTTTCTCGACACTGCGGGGCTGCGCGAGGATACGCTGGTGCTGGTGCTCTCCGACAATGGCGGCAGCCAGGAGGGCGGGCCGCTGGGCGGCGTGAACCTGCTGGGGCCGCGCAACCTGCGCGAGGAGACCCTGGCGGAAAAGCTGGCCCGGATCGATGACATCGGCCGGCCCGGCACCTATGCCAATTACCCGCTGGGCTGGGCCATGGCGTCGAACACACCGCTGCGGCGCTACAAGCAGAACACCCATGGCGGCGGCATCCGCGACCCGCTGGTGATGCGCTGGCCCGCCGGCATCAAGGCGCGCGGCGAATTGCGCCATCAGTTCGTCCATGCCTCGGACCTCGCACCCACGCTGCTGGAGTTGGTGGGCGTCACCGCGCCCGAGACGGTGAACGGCGTGGCGCAGATGCCCATCCAGGGCGTGAGTTTTGCCGCCAGCCTGCATGACCCCGCCGCACCGTCGAAGGCCAAGCCGCAGTATTTCGAGATGTTCGGCCATCGCGGCATCGTCCATCGGGGCTGGAAGGCGGTGGCCTTCCACCCGCCCGAGACGCCCTTCGAGAATGACCGCTGGGAGCTCTTTCATCTCGAGCGCGATTTTTCCGAGGCGCATGATCTGGCCGAGCAGCACCCGGAAAAACTCGCCGAACTCGTGGCACTGTGGTGGCAGGAGGCGGAGGCGAACCAGGTGCTGCCCTTGGATGACCGCTTCCGCCAGCGTTTCGCCCAGAATGCCGAGCGCTTCCACGGCGCCCGCAAGAACTATGTGTTCCATGCCGGTGTCGGCCATGTGCCGACCGAGGTGGCGCCCGATGTGCGGGCGCGCAGCTACCTCATCGAGGCCGATGCAGAATTCGGCGCGGCCGAGAGCGGCGTGCTGATCGCCCATGGCGATGCCACGATGGGCTATAGCCTGTATCTCAACAGCGGCGTTGTGGTGCATGACATGAATATCGGCGGCGAGCATGTCGTGCTGCGCGCGGACCGCCCGGTGGGGCCGGGGCGCCACCGCATCGGCCTGCGCTGCCGGCGGGTGACGCGTGAGGAGAAGCCCAACCCGGCCACCGGGGCGGGGCTGAGCGAATTCACCCTGCTGATCGACGGCGTGGCCGCGGGCAGCCTGCGCACGCGGCTGGGCTTCTACAATTTCGTATCCTGGGCGGGGTTGGATATCGGTTGCGACCGTGGTTCGCCGGTCGGCGACTATGCCGCGCCCTTCGCCTTCACCGGGCGGCTGCTGAAGGTTGAGGTGATGATGGATGCCGACCAGGTGCTGGATGGCGATGGCATCGGCCAGGCCGTGATGGCGCGGGAGTGAGCGCCATGCGACAGCCCGGGGGATGATGGGGATGCGCGCAAGCCGCCGGCCCCCGATGCGGCATGGGCGGGCGGCGCCGCGCCCCTCAATCCTGCGGCAGCAGCACCACCCGGCCGACGCCCTGCCGTGCCGCCACCTGGCCCATCGCTTCGCGGAACTGCGCCAGTGGGTAGCGGCCGCTGACCTCCGGCCGCAGCAGGCCGGCGCTCCACCAGGCCACCAGCTGGTTCCACATCCCCCGCACGCGGGGGGCGTGGGCCGCGCGGTTGTCGCCGGGTGACCAGCCGACATAGCTGCCCCAATTCAGGCCGGCGACGGCGATGTTCTTCAACAGCAGGATATTGGCCGGCACCGTGGGAATTCCGCCGCCGGCATAGCCCACGGTGACCAGCGTGCCGCCATCGCCCAGGCAGCGCAGGCTTTCATCGAACACGGCGCCGCCCAGCACATCCAGCACGCAGGCCACGCCCGCGCCGCCGGTGATGGCGGCCACCGCCTCGCGAAACGGGGCGTCGGAGGGCAGCACCGCCTCGGCGCCGCGGGCCAGCAGCATGGGGTGCTTGGCGGACGCGGCGCGGGCGATGACGCGCGCACCCAGCGCATGCGCGACCTCCACCCCCGCCAGCCCCACGCCGCCGCCCGCGCCATGCACCAGCACCCAGTCGCCCGCCGTGACGCGGCCGCGCCATATCAGGGCGGATGCGGCGGTGGGGTAGCTGATGGGCATGGCCACGGCTGCCTCGAGCGGCAGCCCGTTGGGGATGGGGGTGACATGGATGGCGTCCGCCACCGCCTCCTCCGCCATGCCGCCCCAATCCAGCACGGCGAAGACCCGCGTGCCGGGGGGATGGCGACGTCCGGCGCGGCCTCGATGACGGTGCCCGCCACCTCGGTTCCCGGCACGAAGGGCAGGGGCGGGCGGCGCTGGTACTTGCCTGCCACCACGAGTTGGGTTGCGAAGGAGACGCCGGCAGCCTCCACCCGGATGCGCAGGGCGCCGGGGCGCAGCGGTGGGCGGGGGATCTCTTTCAGCTCAAGCGCTGAAAAATCGCGCCAGGATTCGCAGAGGACGGCCCGCATCACTCCGCCCTGATCCCGGCTTCGCGCACCAGCCGGGCGTAGCGCTCATTCTCGCGCGCGGCGAAGCGGCCGAAGATGTCGGGCGGTTGGCCGCCGGCGATGGCGCCCAGCGCGGCCAGGCGCGTCACCGTCTCGGGGTGGCGCAGCGCAGCGGCCACGCCCAGGTGCATCGCGCCCACAATGGCGGGCGACGTGCGCGCCGGGGCCCAGATGCCGTACCAGGTGGTGATCTCGTAGTCCGGAAAACCCGCCTCGCGCATCGTCGGCAGGTCGGGGAAGGCGGGCACCCGCTGTTCGGTGCTGACGGCGAGTGCGCGCAGGCGGCCCTCGCGTACGAGATCGGCGCTGCTCGCCATGCTGTCGAACATCAGCCCGACCTGGCCGGAGACCACATCGGGCAAGGCCTGGCCGCTGCCGCGATAGGGGATGTGCTGGAGTTCCAGGCCGGATTGCAGCCGGAACATTTCTCCGGCGAGATGCGGCGCGCCGCCATTGGAACTGGAGGCATAGCTGCGCGCCGCGGGGTTGTCCCGCAGCCAGGCAACGAGCCCCGCCACATCGCGGGCCGGCGAGGAAACCGGCACGACCAGGATGAGCGGCACGGCGGCGATCAGCGTCACCGGCGCGAAATCCGCCACCGGGTCAAAGGGCAGGCGCACCATATGCGGCAGGATGACATGGGCCGAGGCGTTGACCAGGAAGGTCGCGCCATCGGGGGCGGCGCGGGCCACCGCCTCGGCGCCGATGGAGCCGCCGGCGCCGGCGCGGTTTTCCGCGATGAAGGGCTGGCCCAGATCCACCGTCAGGCGCTGCGCGGTGATGCGGCCCAGGATGTCGGTGGGGCCGCCGGGCGGGTAGGGGATGACCATTCGCACTGGGCGGTTCGGCCAGGCAGGCTGCGCCATGGCGGGAGCCGCCAGCGGCAGGGCCAACCCAGCGCGACGTGTGATATGCATGTGCGGGCCTTCCCAAACGCCGTGTTGCGGGCAGGATAGGCCTGGAAAACGGGAGAAAGCCATGCAGCCCATCAGCGAAATCGCGCGCGCGGTGGCACGATGAGCCAGCGCAATGCCCAGGGCCTGGCGGTGAGCGCCGCCTCGGCCGAGGCCGCCCGGGCCTTCGATGATGTCACCGAGGCCTTCCTGAAGTACCGCCTCGATGCACCGCTGAAGCTCAAGGCGGCGCTGGCGCTCGACCCCGATGCGGTGATGCCGCAGGTGATGAAGGGCTGCTTCGGCATGCTGGCCTATAAGGCGGCGGCGATTCCCTCGGCGCTTGCGGCGGCCGACAAGGCCGCGGCACTGGCGGCCAACCCGCGCGAAAAAATGCATGTCGCGGCGCTGCAGGCCTGGGCGGGGCAGGATATGGAGCGGGCGCTGGCGGTGTGGGAGGCGATCCTGGCCGATCATCCCACCGACCTCGTCGCCTTCCGCCTGCACCACTTCGCCGCCTTCTGGATGGGCCGGGCGCCAGGGATGCGCGACATGGCCGAGCGGGCGATGGCGCATTGGAGCGCGGGGATGGCGGGCTATGGCAGCATGCTGGCCTGCCGCGCCTTCGCCGCCGAGGAATGCGGCGATTACGCCACGGCCGAGTTTTCGGGCCGCGCCGCCGTCGCACTCGACCCCGCTGATCTCTGGGCGATCCACGCCGTGGCCCATACGCTGGAGATGCAGGGCCGCCGGCAGGAGGGTGTGGACTGGGTGGAGGGGCTGCGGCCGCATTTTGCCGGCACCAACAACATCCGCCACCACGTGCTCTGGCACCAGGCGATGTATTTCCTGGAGCTTCGCGACCATGCGGCGGTGCTGCGGCTTTACGATGAGGGGTTCCGCGATCTCGCTTCCGAGGTCACGCAGATGCAGCCCGACCTCTATATCGACTGCCAGAACGCCGCCTCCATGCTCTATCGCCTGGGCCGTCAGGGGGTGGATGTGGGAGAGCGCTGGGTGGAGCTTGCCGACAAGGCGGAAGCGCGGATCGGCGACACGCTGTCGGCCTTCACCCTGCCGCATTGGATGATGGCGCTGACCGCGACCGGGCGCTTCGCCGCGGCCGGGCGGCTGCTGGAGAGCGTGGCGGCCGCGGCTGCTGGCAATGACACCCAGGCCAGCATTCTGCGCGAGGCAGCGCTGCCGGTCTGCACCGCCATCCTGCGCCATGCCCGGGGTGATGCCAGGGGCGCGGTCGCGGCGATGCGGCCCGCGCTGGGCGCCATGCCGCTGCTGGGTGGAAGCCACGCCCAGCAGGATGTGCTGGAGCAGGTGTTTCTGGCCGCCGCGCGGGATGCCGATGACAGCGCGGCGCAGCGCATGCTGCTGGAGCGCGTGGCGGGGCGCCACCCCGTGCCGCCGGAGCGGCGCGTGGGCTATGCCGCGGCGGCGCGCGCCATCGCGCATTGAGCCAGGGGGTTCACCCCAGGCGGCCGATCTCGGCTTCCAGCGCCGCCCAGGCGGTGTTGCCGAAACGCTCGCGCCAGCGGGCGTAGAAACCGTCGGCCAGGACGCGGCGAAAACTTGCCGTGTCGGCCTGGTTGAACACCATGCCGCGTTCGGCGAGGCGGGTTTCCAGGGCGCGGTTCAGGGCGTCGGTATAGGCGCGCTGCTCGGCCACCGCGCGGGCGGCGTGGCGCATGGCGATGTCACGCACATCCTCGGGCAAGGCGTCCCAGAAGCGGGCATTGGCCAGCAGGTTGAAGCCCGACCACATATGGCCGGTCAGGCTCATGTTGCGCTGCACTTCGAAAAGGCGGTTCACCTCGGTGATCACCAGCGGGTTTTCCTGCGCGTCGACCGCATTGTCGCGCAGGGCCGCGTAGAGTTCGCGGATATTGACCGTGACCGGCTCGGCGCCGAGTGCCCTGAAGAGGTCACGGAACATCTCGCCATCGGGCACGCGGATGCGAAGGCCGCGCAGATCGGCCGCATCGCGCACCGGGCCGCGGTTGGAGGAGATGTGCCGAAAACCGTTCTCCAGCGTGGCGGCGGGCAGCCAGACGATGCCCTGCGCTCGGCATTCCCGTCGCAGCAGGTCACCGAAGCGACCATCCATCACGCGATGCACCTCGGCATGGTCACGAAATGCGAAGGGCAGGCCCTGGATTTCCATGATCGGCACGGCCTGGCCGAGAATGCCGCCCATCAGGGTGAAGAACTCCAACTCACCCGCCACCAGCATGCGCAGCGCACCGGGATCGGAGCCCGGGATATTGCCGTTCTGGGCATGCACGGTGATGGCCAGCCGCCCGCCGGTCTCGTCGCGCACGCCATCCCATAATTGCCGCAGGAAGCGGTGCTGGTGGCTGTCCTCGGGCTGGTTGTGGAATTGGCGGCCGGTCCAGCCTGGCCGTGCCGCGGCACGGCCAGGCTGCGCGCGGGCGGGCAGGGCGAGCAGCAGGGGGGTGGCGAGCAGGGGGCGGCGGGCGATGCTCATGCGGAAATCCTTCTCATTCGGCGCGGATGCCTGCGTCTTCGGCGACACGGCGCCAGGTTGGGATATCCTCGGCCAGGCGGGCGGCGAGGGTTTCGGGCGGGGAGAGCAGGGCGATGGCGCCGAGTTCGGCCAGCCGGGCCTGGAACGAGCCATCCCGGCCGATCACCGCCAGCGCCGCGCCGAGCCGGGCGGTGATGGCCAGCGGCAGGCCGGGCGGGCCGGCGAGCGCGAACCAGTTGGGCGCGACATAGCCCGGCACCGCCTCGATCGCCGCCGGGACATCGGGCAGGCTGGGGATGCGCCTGGGCGTGGTGACGGCCAGGATCCGCGCCCGGCCGTCGCGATGCGCCGGCAGGGTTTCGACCGTGGAGGCGAAGACGATGTCGATGTCGCGCGAGAGCAGCGCGTTCATCGCAACCGACGCGCCGCGATAGGGCACATGGGTGAGCTTCAGGCCGGCCATGGCGGCGAAGAGCGCGCCGGAGAGGTGATTGGAGGAGCCGATGCCGCTGGTGCCATAGGTGATGCCGTCCGGCGCCGCCCGCGCGACGCGCAGCAGCGAGGCCAGGTCGCCCAGCCTGGGCTCCGGCCGGGCCACGATGGTGGTGGCGATATCGGCGACCAGGCTGAGCGGGGTGAGATCGTGGCGCGGGTCGAGCCCGCCCTGGGGATGCATGGCCGGCCAGATCGCCAGCGAGGAGGAGGTGAGCACGAAGGCGGTGCCATCGGGCGGGCTGGTCGCCACCAGCCGAACGCCCAGGCTGCCGCCGGCGCCGGCGCGGTTCTCGATCACCACGGGCTGGCCCAGCAGGTCGCGCAGGCGCTCGGCCAGCAGCCTGGCGACGACATCGACCGGGCCGCCGGGGGTGAAGGGGACGATGAGGCGGATGGGGCGGCTGGGCCATTCCTGCGCGAGGGCGGGCGCGGCCAGCAGCAGCGCGGGCAGCGCCCGGCGCGATACACGCGGCGGCGCGATCACGGGCGTGTCACGGGGCACGGCGTCTCCTTGGGTTTCCTCGCCACCATCATCGCGCGATGGCGGCCGGGGACAAGCCCAAATTGGCGGCGGTGGGGCGGGGGGCACACCGGATGGGTCGGCACGGCGCAGCGCAGCATCGGCAGCGATCATGGGCCGTGGTCCGCCTTGTCGATCATTACGGTGACGCATTAACCTCTGGCGCATCCACCCAGGGAGACGTCAATCATGTGTATCGCGTGCAGCCCGCTCGGCATGGCTCTGCATCGGTCCCAGGCGCCTGATGCCGGGGGTCGGCGGGCGGGGCTGAGGCGGCTGGCTCTGGGCGCCGGCGCGCTCGGCTTTGGCAGCCTGCTGCGTTGTGCCGAAGCGCAGACACCGCCCGCACCCTCCGGCGCGGCAGACCTGATCTTCAGCGGCGGTCCGATCGCCACCATGAACGACGCGCAGCCCTCGGCCGAGGCGGTAGCGGTGCGGGCGGGGCGCATCCTGGCCGTCGGTACGCGCCAGCAGGTCGAAGCCACGCGCGGCCCCGGGACCCGTATGGTGAACCTCGACGGCCGCGCCATGCTGCCCGGCTTCGTCGATCCGCATGGCCATGTCGTGATGGTCGGGCTTCAGGCGGTGGGCGCCAATATGCTGCCCGCGCCGGATGGTGATGCCAACGACATCCCCGCCCTGATCCGGATCCTGCGGGAATGGGTGGGGCGCAATGCCGATGTGGTGCGGCGCTACAACCTGATCTTCGGCTTCGGCTATGATGACAGCCAGCTCCGCGAGGGCCGCCACCCCACGCGCGAGGAGCTGGACCAGGTCTCCACCGAGGTGCCGGTGCTGATCATCCATACCTCCAGCCATCTCGCGGCATGCAATTCCCGGGCGCTGGAGATCGCCGCCATCACCGCCGCGACGCCCGACCCCGTGGGCGGCGTATTCCGTCGCCATTCCGGCTCGCGCGAGCCCAACGGCGTGGTGGAGGAGAATGCGCTGATCGCCGTCGCCGGGCCGCTGCTCGGCCGGCTCGACGAAGCGGCTTGGCTGTCGATGATCCGGGCCGGATCGGAGTTCTACGCCTCCTTCGGCTACACGACCTGCCAGGAGGGCCGCGCCATGGGCCCGGTCATCGGAAGGCTGGCCGAGGCGGCCGATCGCGGATTGCTGGCCGTGGACGTCGTGGCCTATCCCGATATCCTGGGCGCCGCCGATCAGCTGGGCGGGCCGCTGCATGGCCGCGCCTATCGCAACCGGCTGCGCATCGGCGGCGCCAAGATCTCGCTCGATGGCTCGCCGCAGGGCAAGACGGCTTGGATGACGCGCCCCTACCACGTGCCGCCCGCCGGGGCCGCCGCGGATTACCGTGGCCTGCAGACGGCGCCGACAGATGCGACGATTGAGGCCTTTTCCCGCTGCTACGAGCGCAATTGGCAGATCCTGGCCCATGCCGGCGGCGATGCCGCGATCGACCTGCTGATCGCGGCCGCGCGGGAGGCCACGCGCCGCCACGGGCCCGGCGACCGCCGACCTGTGCTCATCCACGGCCATACCTTGCGCGCGGACCAGGTGGATGAGCTGCGGGCGCTGGGCATCTTCCCCTCGCTCTTCCCCATGCACACCTATTACTGGGGTGATTTCCACCGCGATTCCGTGCTGGGGCCTGAGCGGGCGGAAAACATTTCTCCCACGGGCTGGCTGATGAGCCGGGGGATGATGTTCACCTCGCATCACGACGCGCCGGTGGCCAGGCCAGATTCCATGCGGGTGCTGTCGGCCACCGTGTCGCGCCGCAGCCGCAGCGGCGACATCATCGGCCCCAGGCACCGCGTACCGGTGGCGGCCGCGCTGAAGGCGATGACGCTTTGGGCCGCGTATCAGCATTTCGAGGAGGCGCAAAAGGGCTCGATCGAGGTTGGCAAGCTGGCTGATTTCGTCGTGCTCTCGGCCAATCCGCTACAGGCGGACCCGGAGCGGCTGGCCGAGCTGCGGGTGCTGGAAACGATCAAGGAGGGCGTGAGCGTCTTTCGCGCGGCCTGAGCGGTCTCTCAGGCCAGCGCGCGAAACGCCGCCAGGAAGGCCGCCACATCCGCCTCGTCATTGTAGACATGGGGGCTGATGCGCAGCCGGCCCAGGCGGGGAGCGACATGCACGTCGCGCGCCGCCAGCGCTTCGATCAGGCCGGGCTTCATGCCGCCGGGAAAGCCCAGGCTGAGCACATGCGGCGCGCGGATGCCGGGTTTGGGCACCTCCAGCCCGGCATCGGCCAGCCCCTCGGTCAGCAGGCCGGTCAGCCAGCCCAGCCGGGCGCTGATCGCATCGCTCCCCCATTGCGCCATCAGCTCCATGCCCACCGAGGCCATTTCCAGGCCGATGACATGGTCGCGCTCGCCCATGTCGAAGCGCGCCGCACCCTCGGTGTAGCCGAGATCGGCCATATAGGGCGTGGCCTCGGAGGAGACACGGCGGCGGGAGGCGCCGGTCTGTTCCAGCGGCACGCCATCCTGCCAGCGCCGGGCGATATAGAGGAAGGCGCGGCCGTAGGGGCCGAGGACCCATTTGTAGGTCGGGAAGATCAGCACATCGGGATCGAGCGTCGCGACATCGAGCGGCAGCACGCCGGCGTGGTGGGTGGCATCGACCAGCAGCATGGCCCCCGCCGCGCGCTGCGCACCGGCTATCGCATCGAGGTCGAGCAGCCCGCCATCGGCCCAATGGACGGAGGAGATCGAGACCAGTGCCAGCGGCGCCGCACCGGGGCGGGCGATGGCCTCCAGCACCGCGGCCGTCCAGTCGCCATCATCGGGGCGCGCCACGGTGTCGACCGTGTAGCCGCCCTGCGGCGCGTGCTGCAGCCATTCCAGCACCGGCGATGAGTGGTCATCACCCAGCACCAGCACCCGGCTGCCTGCGGGGATGGGCAGGATGCGCCCCGCCACCGCCACGCCGTAGGAGATCGAGGGGATGATGGCGATGTCCTGGGCCTGGGCGCCGATCAGCGCGGCTGCGGCGGTGCGGGCGCGGGCGAATTGCCCGGCCATATGCGGCCCGGTGATGGCCCAGGGCTGCGCCTTGCGGGCGATGCCGGCATGCCCCGCCTGCTGCACGGCATGGGGCAGCGGGCTCCACGAGGCGGCGTTGAGGTAGGTGACATCGCGCGGGATATCGAATTGGTCGCGCTGGCAGGCGAGCATGGCGGCATTCCAGGGATATGAAGTGGGCAGTCTGCGTCTGACGGGCCCGTCGTTCAATCCGCCCGCGCGCCGGAGGCACGGACCAGCGGGCGCCAGGTCTCGATCTCGTCGGCGACAAGGCGAGAGAAGCGCTCGGGCGTCCAGCCCCGCATCACCGGGGTGCCCATCTCGTTCATCCTGGCACCCACGCCGGTATCGGCGAGGGCGAATTCCACCGCCGCCGCCATGCGGTCGATGATCGGGCGCGGTGTGGCGGCGGGGGCGAAGAGGCCGAACCAGGAATAGGCGGGGTATTCCGGCACCCCTGCCTCGCGCATCGTGGGCACATCCGGCAGCAGGCTGGTGCGCTCCTCGGCGGTGACGAAGAGGCAGCGGATCATGCCGCTCTCGTGATGCGGCTGCATCAGGCCGTAGATGTCGTGCATGAAGTGGATTTCGCCCGCCAGCAGGGCCGCGATGGTCTGTGAGCCGCTGCGATAGGGCACGTGCTCGACCTGCGCGCCCACGCGGGTGGCGAAATTGGCGCTGGCGAGGTGCCCGGTGGCGCCGATGCCGTTGCTGCCGAATTGGTAGCGGCCGGGCGAGGCACGGAGCGTGGCGATCAGCTCGGCCGCGGTGCGGACATTCCAGCCGCGCGCGGTGACGCAGAGCGTGAGCGGCACCCAGATCGTTGGCGCCACCGCGGCGAGGTCGCGCACCGGATCATAGGGCAGGTTGCGATAGAGCGTGGCGGCGATGCCGGTGGAGGAGAGGGTGGCGTGGACGAAGCTCGACCCGTCCGGCGGCGATTTCGCCACCTGGTCGGTGCCCACCGTGCTGCCGCCGCCCGGGCGGTTCTCGATGATGATGGGAACACCCAGGAACTCGCTCATCCGGGGCGCCATGATGCGGATGGAGATGTCGGTGCCGCCGCCCGGGCCGAAGGGCACCACGATGCGGATGGGCTGGCTGGGCCAAGGTGCCTGGGCTTGGGCCTGGGCCAGGGGTGCGAACATCGCCAGCAAACCCAGGGCACGACGCAACAGAGGGATCATCGGCCATCTCCGGTGGATGGCGAAGGCTAGCGATGCGGCAGGGCGCCTGTCCACCATGGACGGCCCGGGCCTGGCCTGTGACACTACGCTGAGCTGACAGGGGTTGCGACATGGCTTGGCGTCTGGGCGTGGATATCGGCGGCACCTTCATCGATTTCTGCGCGATGGATGAGGCGACGGGCCAGCTCACCACGCTCAAGGTGCTGACCACGCCCGATGAGCCGGGGCGCGAGGTGATGGACGGGCTGGCACGGCTTGAGGCCGAGCATGGCCTCTCGCCCGCTGATATGCGCGGCTTCGTGCATGGCACGACGGTGGGCATCAACACCGTCATCCAGCGAAAGGGCGCGGAGCTCGCCTTGCTGACCACCTCGGGCTTCGAGGATGTGGTTGAACTGGCCCGCCTGCGCATGCCCGAGGTCTACAGCCTGTTCTGCGCGCGCGCCGAGCCGCTGGTGCCGCGTGACCGGGTTTTTGGCACCCGCGGGCGCATCCTGTCGGATGGGTCGGAGGCGGAGGCGCTGAACCTCGATGATGTCCGCGCCGCGGCCCGTGCGGCGGTGGCGGCCGGCGCCCAGGGCATGATCGTGGCACTCCTGCATGCCTGGAGAAATCCGGCGCATGAAGTGGCGGCGGAAGCCGCGATCCGGGCGGAGGCGCCGGGGCTCTTCGTCTTCGGCTCGGCGGCGATCTGGCCGGTGATCCGCGAGTATGAGCGCACCACCACGGCCATCCTGAACGGCTATGTCCATCCGCGGGTGGATGCCTATCTGGCGCGGCTGGAAGAGGCGCTGGCGGCGCATGGCGTGCCGGCCCGGCCGATGATCACCAAATCCAATGGCGGGATCATGGCCGCGGCCCTGGGGCGGCAAGCCTGTGTGGGGATGCTGCTCTCGGGCACCGCCTCGGGCGTGATGGGGGCGAGTTTTCTGGCGCGGCAGGCCGGCGTTGCCAATGCGCTGACGCTGGATATCGGCGGCACCTCGGCCGATGTGGCGCTGGTGATCGAGGGCCAGCCGCAATTCGGCACGGGCGAGATGATCGGCGAGTTTCCGCTGCATATCCCCTCGGTCTCGGTCAGCTCGATCGGCGATGGCGGTGGGTCGATTGCCTGGGTGGATGGGTTTGGCGTGCTGAAGGTGGGGCCGGAGAGTGCGGGCTCGACGCCCGGGCCGGCCTGTTATGGCCGTGGGGGCGACCGGGCGACGATCACCGATGCCATGGCGGTCTGCGGTTATCTCGGCCACACCGCGCTGGCCTATTCGGCGGTGGGGCTGGATCGCGGACGCGCCGAGGCGGTGGTGGGGCGGCTGGCGGCGCAACTCGGCCTGGGGCTGGAACAGACGGCCGAGGCGATCATCGATGTCGCGATCTCCTCGATGTTCGCCGAGGTGAACAAGCTGGTCGCCCGCCACGGCGTGGACCCGCGGGATTTCGCGCTGATGCCCTTCGGCGGTGCCGGCCCCATGCTGGGCTGCCTGCTGGCGCGTGAGTTGGGGATGGCGCGGGTGATGATCCCCAGGCGCCCCGGCGTGGTCAGTGCATTGGGCGGGCTGATCGCGGATGTGAAGAATGATTTTGTCCGCACGCTGTTTCTCGATCTCGATGAGGAGGGGCTGCCGGCGCTGTGCGCCGCGCTGGCCGAGCTGACGGCGCGGGCTGAGAGCTGGCTGCGCGAGGAGCAGCGTTTCGTGGGTGCCGCCGGCATCAGCCTCTCGGCCGAGATGCGCTACCACGGGCAGTCCTTTGAGCTCGATGTGCCGCTGCAGCAGGGCTGGGTGGAGGCGGGGGCAATGGCTGCGATGCGCGACGCCTTTCATCGCCGGCACGAGGCCGTCTATGCCTTCGCCGATACGGCGGCGCCGGTGCAGCTGGTGAACCTGCGCCTGGTTATCGCAGGCAGCACCCCGCCGCCTGCCTTCATGTCCGAAGCGCTGGAGGAGGGTCCGGCCACCGCCGAACGCATGGTCGAGGTGTTTTGCGACGGCGCCCGCCGGCCCATGGCGCTGTATCTCCGTGCCGCGCTGCGCCCTGGCCAGCGCTTCAACGGCCCGGCCGTGGTGGCGCAGGAGGATGCGACGAGCTGCATTCCAGAAAATTTTTCCGCCTGGGTGGATGCCTGGGGCAATATCCAGTTGGAGGCGGTGTGATGGACGTCGTGCACAGGCGCGCAATGGACAAGGTCACGCTCGAAATCTTCGCCAATCACGCCCGCGCGGCGGCGGAGAACATGGCCTATACGCTCTACCGCACGGCGCATTCGACCTTCGTGAAGGAGACCGAGGATTTCACCGTGCAGATCACCGACCCGGCAGGAAATGTGGTCGCGGTGCCGATGGATCTCGGCGCCACCTGGTACCCCGGCCTCTATTACGGCCGCGCGATCGGGATGATCGAGGACTACGCGCCTGGCGATATCGGCTTCACCAACGACCCCTATAGCGGCTTCCTGGCGACCCATGCGCCGGACCTGCATATGTGGAAACCCATCTTCCACGAGGGCGAGATCGTGGCCTACGCCACGGGGCACATCCACAACACCGATATGGGCGGCGCGGTGCCGGCCAGCCTGTCGCGCAGCCTGACAGAAATCCATCAGGAGGGCATCCGCTTCCCGCCGATGAAGATGTACCGGGCGGGCGTGCTGAACGATGAATTGCTGCGGGTGATGCTGCTCAATGTCCGTAAGCCCGAGCAAAATTTGGGCGACCTCAAGGCCTTCACCGGCGCGCTGCACACCGGCGAGCGCCGGGTCCGCGCCATGATCGCCAAATTCGGCGTGGAGCGGTTTCGGGACGGGCTCACCGGCCTGCTCGATTATGCCGAGCACCAGGCGCGCGAGGTGCTGAGTTCCATCCCCGACGGGGATTATTCCTTCAGCGATTATTGCGACGAGGATTCGGTGGGCGGCCACCCCGTGCGGCTCGTGCTCACGCTGCGCATCCGGGGCGATGCGGCGATCCTCGATTTCACCGGCACCGACCCGCAGCTGACCTCGGCGCTGAATGTGCCGACGGGCAATGACCCGCGCCACACCCTGCTGCTGGTGGGGGTCTATTACGTGCTCTACTCGCTCAAGCCCGGCATTACGCTCAATGCCGGGCTGACGCGGCCCTTCACCTGCATCGTGCCGGGGGGGACGGTGCTGAACCCGGGCTTTCCCGCCGCGGTGGGCATGCGCAGCCTGACCTGCGGGCGGCTGCGCAGCCTGATCTTTGGGGTGTTTGGCATGGCCGCACCTGAGCGCATGCCGGCGGCGCCGGCCGGCAGCAGTTCCATCGTGAACGTCATGACCACCGACAACCGCACGCAGCAGAGCGTGCTGGCGGCGATCAATCCCATCGTCGGTGGCGCCGGCGGTTCGCCCGACCGTGACGGCACCAATGGCTCGGGCGCGGACGCCGCCTATCTCAAGAACACGCCGGTGGAGATCACCGAGACCGAGGTGCCGATCCGCATTCTCCGCTACGGGCTGATGCCCGATTCCGGTGGCGCGGGGCGTTGGCGGGGCGGGCTTGGCACGGCGATGGATTTTCAGGTCTTCGCGCCCAATTCTCGCGTCACCGCCCGCAACCGCGACCGCTGCCGCTTCCGGCCCTGGGGCATTCTGGGCGGCATGCCCGGAGCGCCGTCGGATTTCGTGCTCAACCCCGGCACGGCGCGCGAGCGGGTGCTGGGCAATACCGATATCGTCAGCATGGACCCGGGCGATGTGCTGCACATCCATTCCCCCGGCGGTGGCGGCCGCGGCAGCCCGCTGGAGCGCGAGCCCGAGCGGGTGCTGCGCGATGTCCAGCGCGGCTATGTCACCGAGGCGGGTGCGGCGGCGGATTACGGCGTGGTGCTGGCCGAGGGCGTGGTGGATGTGGCGGCCACCACGGCGCGTCGGGCGGCGATGCGGTGTGACGAAACCACCGCACATTTTCGCCTGGGGCCGGAGCGCGAGGGTTTCGAGGCGGTCTGGACGCCCGAGGCCTATGCCGAATTGACCGCCATCCTGGCCGCGCTGCCGGTGCATTGGCGTTTTTTCGTCAAGGGCCGGCTGTTCGAGCAGCTCCGCACACCCGCCGGCGGGGATGGCGCGGCGCGAGTCCGCAGCAGTTTCGAGGCGATGCGCCGCGCGGTGCCCGGGCTGGGCTGAGCCGTGCCGCGGCAGCGCAACGCGACGGCATGCGGCGCCTGCGCCCCGCCCGGCACCATGCCGGCGACATCATCGTCGGCGCGGATCGGGCTGATGATGTCGGGGTGACACCCAGCATCGCGATCAATGGGAGGCCGGCATCCAGCGGCGCGAGCGGGCATGGCAGGGCTGCTACATCCGGGTTTGGCGAGGTCAAAGGGGGCTAGCCGACGCGCGGAATGCAGGCTTCCATCACCACCCTTGCCGCGACACCGCGCAACACCTAGCCTTCGCCCCGGGAAGATTTCGCCACCGGGACGGCAACGCTCTGGAGGATGACCATCATGAAGTTCAATCGCAGGCAAAGCCTTTTGGGTGCCGGCGGCCTCGCTGCCGCGGCGGCCACGCCGGCCGTGGCGCAGACGCGCGCGGAGACGCTGCGCTATGTCACCGGCAATGCGGTGAATTCGTTGGACCCCACGGTGCCGGGCTCCACGCGCGAATCCTTCGGCGTCAGCGTCAATGTGTATGACCGGCTGGCTTCCTTCGGGAAGAAGCAGCTCAACGGGCAATGGGTGTTCGATCACACCCAGATCCGCGGGGAGCTGGCCGAGCGGATCGACCGCAGCGCGGATGGGCTGAGCTTCACTTTCCACCTGCGCGAGGGCTCGACCTGGCATGACGGCTCGCCCATCACGGCCGAGGATGTGAAATGGTCGCTCGACCGCACCGTCTCCGCCCGCTCGCTGGCGCCGCCGCAGATGCAGACTGGCTCCATCACCAGCACGGACCAGTTCCAGATCGTGGGGCCCCGCGCGGTGCAGTTGAAGGTGGCACGGCCCGACCGCCTCGCGCTGTCCAACACCTGCGTGCCCTATGCCATCATGGTGAATTCCACCCTGGCCAAGCGCAACGCGACCTCCGACGACCCCTGGGCGCTGAACTGGCTGAAGGACAATTCGGCCGCCGGCGGTGCCTATATCGTGGAAAGCCACCGCGCCGGCACCCAGACCATCCTGCGCCGCAACGATGCCTGGAAGGGTGGCGAACTGCCGAATTTCCGCCGCATCATCGTCCAGACCGTGCCGGAGGTGGCGACGCGCGCCAACCTGGTGGAACGCGGCGATGCCGACCTTGCCATCGACCTGCAGCCCTCCGACGTGGCCGCCCTGGAACAGCGCGGCCGGGTGAAGGTCGTGTCGGTGCCGCAGACCAACGGCTTCACCCATATCTCCATGAACAACACCATGGCGCCGTTCGATGATGTGAATGTGCGCCGGGCCATTGCCGCCGCCCTGCCGTATCAGGACATGTTCCAGGCGGCACTCTTCGGCCGCGGCCGCGCGCTGTTCGGCGCGAGCTGGACGGGCACGCCGCCCGATTCCAGCTTCCCGCAGCCCCTGCCGCTGAACACCAATCTGGAGCGCGCGCGGGAATTCCTGCGCGCCTCGGGCCATCCCAATGGCTTCTCCACCACCTTCACCATCGGCACCGGCGTTTCGGCCTGGGCCGAGCCGATGGCGGCGCTGCTGAAGGAGGCGCTGGCGCGCATCAACATCAATGTGGACATCCGCAAGCTGCCCGATGCGCAGTTCAACACCGGCCAGGCCGAGCGCACGCTGCCCTTCTACACCGAGGCCGGCACCGCCTGGCTGCCCGCGCCCGACTACTTCTTCCGCCTCTACTTCACCCGCCCGCAGCGCTGGAATTTCGCCAGTTTCGAGAATGCGGAGCTCAACGCGCTGACGGCAGAGGCGCAATTCGCCACCGACCCCGCGCGCTACGAGGTGCTGACCAAGCGGATGATCGAAATCCTGGCCGATCAGGTGCCGCTGCTGGCGATCTGGCAGCCGCTGCATGAGGCGGTGATGGCGCGCAACATCGAGGGCTATACCTACTGGTTCTATCGTCAGGTCGATTTCCGCGACCTCAGGCGTGTCTGAGGCGGCGCCGGGCGGGCGCCCGGCGGTCTGGCGGGCGGTGGGCAGGCGGATCGGGATTCGCCTGTTCTCCTCCGTGCCCGCGCTGTTCGGCGTGCTGGTCTTCACCTTCATCCTGATGCGGGTGCTGCCCGGCGACCCGGCGGTGTTCTTCGCCGCCGGCGCCAATGCGGGGCAGGCCGAGATCGACATGGTGCGCCAGCAGATGGGGCTGGATCAGCCCATGCATGTGCAGCTCGGCCGCTACCTCGTGGACATCACCAGCGGCAATCTGGGGCGCTCCATGACCACGGGGCAGCCGGTGCGGCGCGATCTGGTCGAGCGGTTGCCGGCCTCACTCGAGCTTACCTTCTCGGCGCTTTTGCTGGCGCTCAGCCTGGCCTTGCCGCTGGGTGTGGTGGCGGCTTTGCGCCCGGGGTCGATCGTGGACCATGTCGTGCGCTTCCTCTGCACGCTGGGGGTTTGCGTGCCGACCTTCGTCTCGGGGCTGCTGCTGATCTACGTCTTCTACTACCTGCTGGACTGGGCGCCGGACCCGACGGGGCGGATCGACGTGTTTTCCGCGAGCCCGCCCGAGATCACCGGGTTCTTGCTGATCGACTTCGCGATCACGCGGGACTGGGAGGGGTTCCACGCCGCCGCCGGGCAGTTGATTCTTCCCGCCGCGACGATGGCCTTGTTCGTTCTGGCACCCCTGGCGCGGATGACGCGCGCCTCGATGCTGGCGGTGCTCGGCAGTGATTTCATCCGTACCGCGCGCTCGCTGGGGCTGTCGGACATGCGCATCATCGTGGTCTATGCCTTGCGCAATGCGCTGCTGCCGGTGCTGACCATTTCGGGCATCGTCTTCTCCACCATGCTGGGCGCCAATGTGCTGGTGGAGAAAGTGTTTTCCTGGCCGGGTGTGGCGTCCTATGCGCTCGATGCCTTGCTGGCCTCGGACTACGCGCCGGTGCAGGGGTTTGTGCTTCTCATGGCCAGCATTTTTGTCGGCGTGAATTTGCTGATCGACATTCTGTATGGCGTGGCTGACCCGCGGGCTTCGGCGGCATGAACGCGACACTTCGCCATGCCGGCTGGGTGCTGCGCGGCAACCCAGTGACCGCCGCCGCCGCCACGGGGACCGCATTGCTGCTCTTCGTGGCGTTTTTCGCGCCCTGGCTGGCGCCCTTCGACCCCATCGCATCGAATGTGCCCAATGCGCTGCGGCCGCCCAATGCGGTGAACTGGGCCGGCACCGACCAGCTGGGCCGCGACATTTTCTCCCGCATCCTCTACGCCACGCGGATCGACCTCGCGATCGCGGCCTCGGCGGTCACGCTGTCCTTCGCCATCGGCGCCGTGGTGGGAAGTTTTTGTGGTTATGTCGGGGGCGTGCTGGACCGGGTGGTGGGGCGGCTGGTCGACGTGCTGATGGCGTTTCCGCTGTTCGTGCTGGCCATGGCGATGGTCGCGGCACTCGGCAATTCGGTGCAGAACATCGTCATCGCGACGGCCTTCATCAACCTGCCCTTCTACATCCGATTCGCGCGCGCGGAGGTGAATGTGCGGCGCAATCTGGGCTGGGTGGAGGCGGCGCGGGCTTCGGGCGACAGTGATCTCTCCGTCGTGCTGCGCTTCCTGCTGCCGAACATTCTGCCGGCCATGGCGGTGCAGATTTCGCTCAATCTCGGCTGGGCTATTCTCAATGCGGCGGGCCTGTCCTTCATCGGCCTGGGCATCACGCCGCCCACGCCGGAATGGGGGATCATGGTGGCGGAAGGGGCGCGCTTCATCACCTCCGGCCATTGGTGGCTGGTCGCCGCACCGGGGCTCGCGCTGATGCTGACGGTGCTGTGCTTCAACCTGCTGGGCGATGGCTTGCGCGACATTCTCGACCCCAGGATGCGGACATGAGCCTGCTCGAGGTCGAGGACCTGCATATCCGCTTCTCGACAAGGCGGGGCATGGTGGAGGCGGTGCGCGGTGTGTCGCTGAAGCTCGCGGCCGGCGAGACGCTGGGCGTGGTGGGGGAGAGCGGTTCGGGCAAATCCGTCACGGCCTATGCGGTGACCCATCTGCTCGACCGCGCGGGGGAGATCACCCGGGGCCGCATCGTCTTTCGCGGCCGCGACATCACCCGCGCCGGACGGCATGAGCTGCGCGAGCTTCGCGGCAGCGCGATGTCGATGATCTTCCAGAATCCGCGCAGCGCGCTGAATCCCATCCGCAGCGTGGGCCGGCAGATCGCCGATACGCTGCGCGCGCATGGCAGGATTTCCCGCGCCGAGGCCCGCGACCGCGCCGTGGACCTGCTGAAATCCGTCCTTATTCGCAAACCCGAGGCCAATCTCGACGCCTATCCGCATGAGCTCTCGGGTGGCATGTGCCAGCGGGTGATGATCGCCATGGCCATTGCCTGCGAACCCGCCTTGCTGATCGCCGATGAACCCACCACGGGGCTGGACGTCACCACCCAAAAGACCGTGATGGACCTGCTCGCCCGCATCACCGCCGAGCGGGGGATGGCGATGATCCTGATCACCCATGACCTCGGCCTGGCCGCGCAGTATTGCGGACGCATCGCCGTGATGGAGCAGGGGTTGGTGGTGGAGCAGGGCGAGGCCACTTCGCTGTTCAGACGGCCAGAGCACCCCTATACGCGCCGCCTCATCGCCGCCTCGCCCACGAAGACCTCCACTGTGGAGGATCTGGTCGGCGGCGACGCCCAGCCCGGCACGCCCTATCTGCGCAAGCCCGGCCTGCTGCTGGAGGTGCGCAACCTGCGCAAGGATTATTCGCGAACCCGCGCGGTGGACGACGTCTCCTTCACGCTGGAGCCGGGCGAAAGCCTGGGCCTCGTCGGCGAGAGCGGTTCGGGCAAGAGCACCATTTCACGCCTGGTCTGCCGCCTGATCGACCAGAGTGCGGGGGAGATCATCTTCGACGGGGACAACATCGCCGCCATCCCCGCCCGTGCCTTCCACCGCGCGCCGCAGCGGCGTGACATCCAGATCGTCTTCCAGGACCCGACGGAGAGCCTCAACCCGCGCTTCAGCGCCTTCGACAGCATCGCCCACCCGCTGCGCCGGCTGGACAATTTTCCGAATGAGGCCGCGCTTGCGGCGCGGGTGCGCGAATGCGCCGAGCGTTGTGGCCTGCCGCTCGAGCTGCTCGACCGGTTTCCGCACCAACTCTCGGGCGGCCAGAAGGCGCGGGTGGGCATTGCGCGCGCCATTGCCACGCGGCCCCGCCTCCTGGTGCTGGACGAGCCCACGGCGGCGCTGGACGTCTCCGTCCAGGCTGTCATCCTGAAACTGCTGGACGACCTCCGGCGGGAGGAGGGGTTGGCCTATCTCTTCGTCAGCCACGACCTCAATGTGGTGCGGATGATGTGCGAGCGCACCATCGTGCTGCAGCTCGGCCGCATCGTGGAGCAGGGGCCGAGTGCGGGCATCTTCGCCGCCCCGCAGGCCACCTATACAAGGGAATTGCTGGCCGCCATCCCGCATTTCGATCCCGAGGCCATGCGCGAGACGGCCTGAAATCTCTGGAGACTCCCATGCCCGGTTGGCAGGTCGGCATCGACATCGGCGGCACGTTTTCGGACATCACGGCAGTGCACGCGCCGGGCGATTTCGCGCCCCGCACCGCCAAGGTGCCGACCAACCCGTCCGACCCGGTCGCCAGCATCACCGCGGCATTGGCCGCGATCGGCCTGGAGCCTGGAGAGGTGGATGACCTGATCCATGGCACCACCCGGGTGACCAACGCCATCGTCGAGGGGCGGCTCGAGCCCGTCACCCTCATTGCGACCGAAGGCTTCGAGGATGTCGTGGAGATCGGCCGGCAGAGCCGGCGCGACCTCTACCGGCTGGACGTGCCGCCCAAGCCCGCGCCCGCGGTGCCGCGGGAGCGCCGGATCGCGGCACCTGAGCGCATGGCCCATGATGGCGAGGTGTTGCGGGCGCTGACCGATGAGGCCGCCGATGCGGTGGTTGCGGCGGCACTGGCCACCGGCTCCCGCGCCGTGGCGGTGGCGCTGCTGCATGCCTATGCCAACCCCGTTCATGAGGCTGCGCTCGCGACCCGTCTGCGCGACAAAATTCCCTATCTTTCGCTCAGCCATGTCGTGAACCCCGAGGCGCGGGAATATGAGCGCACCATCACCACCGTGCTGAACGCCGCGGTCATGCCGCTGGCAGCCGATTATCTGGCGCAGCTGCGCGCCACGCTTCCGGCGCGCACGCGGCTGCATGTCATGCATTCCGCCGGGGGCATGGCCTCGCCCGAGGCTGCCGCCGAGCGGCCGCTGACCATGGCGCTGTCCGGCCCCGCCGCGGGTGTGGCCGCTGCCGCCGCCGTGGCGCGTGAGACCGGGGAGGATGCGGTGCTGACCTTCGATATGGGCGGCACCACCACCGATGTGGCGCTCATCCTCAATGGCCAGGCCGAGATCACCGCCGATGCCAGGCTGGCGGACCAGCCGCTGCGCCAGCCCATGGTGGCCATCGAATCCATCGGTGCCGGCGGCGGTTCGATCCTGCGGCTGGGCCCTGGCGGGCTTTCGGTGGGGCCGCAAAGTGCGGGGGCGGAGCCCGGGCCGGCCTGTTATGGCCGTGGCGGCGTGCTGCCCACGGTCTGCGATGCCAATGTCATCCTGGGCTACCTCCATCCGCGACGAAAACTGGGCGGCGCGATCACGCTTGATGTCGGGGCGGCGCGGGCGGCGCTGGCACCCATCGCGGCTGCGATGGGGCTCGGCTTGGTGGAGACGGCGCTGGGCGTTTTGCGCGTGGCCGATGCCACCATGGCGCGCGCACTCACAAAGATCACCGTCGAGCGCGGGGTGGATGGGCGGGGCGCCACGCTGCTGGCATTTGGCGGCATGGGGCCCATGCATGCCGTGGGGCTGGCGCGGGCCTATGGCATTCGCCGCGTGCTGGTGCCGGCCGCCTCCTCCGCATTTTCCGCCCTGGGCTGCGTGGCGGCGGAGATGAGCTACACAAGGCAACGCACGCTGCGGATGGCGGGCGAGGGGTTTGACACCGCGCAATTCGAGGCGGCGCGCGCGGCGCTGGCCGACGAAGTCTCGGCGCCGATGCTGGCCCAGGGGTTGGCCATCGCGCTCGAGGAGGTGGCGCTGCTGCGCTATCGCGGTCAGTCCTATGCGGTGGATGTGAGGCTGGCGCCGGGCCCCGCTGATGTGGCGGCGCTGGCGGCGGCGTTCGAGGAGCGCCACCGCGTGCTGTTCGGCTTCGCCTCGGGCGAGGCCTGGGAATTGCTGGGCCTGCGGATCGCCGCGCGGGCGCCACGCGCGCGGGTCCTGGCCGCGCCGATGGCCGCGGCCCCACTGCCCGAGCCCTTCGCCGTCGATGAGTGTTGGTTCGACGCTGACGCCGCGTTGGCCACGCCGCGCTACCGGCGCGGCGATGTGGCGCCGCCGCATCGGGTGGTCGGGCCCGCGGTGATCGAGGATGACTGGTCCACCATCGTGGTCCCGCCGGGCTGGGCCGCGATACCCGACGCCCATGGCCATCTGCTGCTGCTGCCGGAGACAGGTGCATGACCCTCGACCCTTTCCGGCTGGAAGTCCTGCGCCACGCGCTGACCGCGATCGCCGAGGAGATGTCCTTCGTGGTCATGCGCGCCGCGCGCTCGCCGTTGCTGCGCGAGGCGGGGGATCTCTCCTCCGCGCTCACCGATGCGGCGGGGGAATTGGTGGCGCAGGGGCGTGACATCCCCGTCCATCTCGGCGTGATGAGTTTTTCGGTGCGCGCCTTCCTCACGCGCGTGCCCGCTGAAAGGCTGCGGCCGGGGGATGTGTGGTTCACCAACCTGCCGGAGCTCGGCGGCAATCATCTGCCCGATGTGAAGGCGATCCGGCCGATCTTCGTGGGAGGCCACCTGGTCGCCTTTGCCGTCAGCCTGGCACATTGGGCGGATATCGGCGGCGGTTGGCCCGGCTCCTATGTCGCCGACGCAACCGAATCCTTCCAGGAGGGGCTGCGCATTCCGCCGCTGCGGCTGTTCACCGCCGAGGCGGCGGATGCGGAGAAAATCGCGCTCGTGCTGGCCAATACCCGTGGCCCGGCCGAGCGCGAGGGCGACATGCTGGCCCAGGTCTCGGCCACCCGCGCCGCCGACCAGCGGCTGCAGGCGCTCTGCGCCGAGCATGGGATGGAGACCGTGCTGGCTGCGATGGCGGCGCTGCATGACCGCTCCGAGGCCGCGATGCGGGCCGCCATCGCGACGCTGCCGCAGGGCGTGCATGAGGGAGAGGATTTTCTGGATGATGACGGGCCGGGCGGCGCGCCGGCGGGTGTGCGGGTGCGCATCACCGTGGCCGATGGCAGGGCGGTGTTCGATTTTTCCGCCAGTGATAACGCGCTGGCCGGGCCGCTCAACACCACACCCTATGTCACCGCGGCGGCGGTCTATTACGCCATGAAGGCGATTGCCGGGCCGGATATCCAGCCCAATGGCGGCTGCTACCGGCCCATCACCGTCATCACCCGGCCCGGCTCCATGCTCGACCCGCCGCGCGAGAAGCCGCTGGTGGGCGGCAATCACGAGACCTCGCAGCGGCTGGTGGATGCGATCTTTCTGGCTTTCGCGGGGTCGATACCCGAACGGCTTTCGGCGGGCGGGCCGACGACGTCGGGCCTGCTGATCTTCAGTGGTATCGGTCGCGATGGCGCCTGGAAGACGCTCTATGAGCCGCATGGCGGCGGCGAGGGTGCCAGGCATGATCGCTGCGGGCTGGCGGCCACCCGCGTTCACCTCACCAACACCAACAACACGCCGGCCGAGGTGATCGAGGCGGAATTCCCCATCCGCGTGCTGCGCCAGGCGGCGCGACGTGGCTCGGGCGGCGCGGGCCGGCATGCCGGCGGCGAGGGGATGGAGCGGGAATATCTGGTGCTGGCCGAGGCGATGTCGCTGACCACGATGTTCGAGCGCCGTATCATTCCGCCCTGGGGCCTGGCGGGCGGCGAGGCCGGCGCGCCATTTCGGTCCGAATTGCAAGGCGGTGATGGCGCCGTGCAGATCCTGCGCGGTAAGGAAAACCGGATGCTGCGCCGGGGTGACCGGGTGACCCTGCTGACCAGCGGCGGCGGTGGCTATGGCGAGGCGGAATGACACCGGCCGGCCGGTATGGACAATCCGCCGGACCTGATCACACTTTGAAGACTCGAACCACGTGGAGCCCGTACCATGACGCAGAACGCACAGATGATCAGCCGCCGCGCCATTGGTGCTGGCGCCGCCACGCTTTTGGGCGCCGGGACCGCGGCGCTGGCCCAGCCGGCGGGGGCGGTGAATTTCATCGGCTGGTCGGCTGCCGTCGACCAGGTTCGCGCGCAGATCACGGCCTTCACCGCCGCCACCTCCATACCGGTGAACTACGAGAATTTTCCCTTCGCGCAGTACCGCACCGCGCTGGTGACGCGCCTGGTGGCCAATGCGCCGATCGATGTCTCCTGGATTTCAGATGCCTGGCTGCCGGAATTCGCCGAGGCCGGCTGGCTGGCTGACATCTCCGACGTGCCTGCGCTGATGCGCTATAATGCCGAGGCCTCGGCGTATTGCACGCAGTCGATGGTCTATAATGGCAAGCAGTACGGGCTGTCCTATTACGGCGACCACATGTCGTTCATGTACAACACCGACATGCTGGCGCGCGCCGGCATCACCACGCCGCCCACGACCTGGGAGGAGGTGATCCAGCAATCGCTGCGGATGAAGAGCCAGGGCATCGCGGAGTTCCCGCTGCTGCTGTCGCTGGCCGCCGATACCTGGCTGATCGAGTTCGTCTCGGCGCTGAATTTTTCCTTCGGCGGGCGCTTTGTCGATGATGCCGGCAATGCGGTGATGCAGGATGCGAACCGGGGCGCGGTGCGCGCGGCGCGCTTTCTGCGTGAGGCGATCCATACCCATCGCATTCTTTCCCCGGGCGCGGTGGAGACGGGCGAGATCAATGGCTTGCGCGCCTTCGGCAGCGGGGCGCATGCCTTCGCCATCGTGCCGACCTATCGCATCCGCGCGTTGAATGACCCCGCGCAATCCTCGGCGGCCGGGAAGATCCGGCTGGCGCTGATGCCGAAAGGTGGCCCCTCGGGCACGCACGAGACCTGCGGCTGGATTCGCTTCTACGGCATGACGCCGGGTGCGAAGGCCGACCGCGCGCGGCGCGAGCGCGCGCTGCGTTTCATCGAGTTCTTCGGCGGCCGCGATACCGCCGGCAACTACTCCATGCAGAAGCTGCTGCTGACCGATATGGGCCTGCCCTCCTGCGCCATGCCGCTGGCGCAGGACCCGGAGGTGGTGCGGTTCTGGGAGCGCTGGGCCGGCGGTGGCGCTGTCGTGGCCGAACAGGCGGGGCTGGCGCGCAAGAAGGACGTGATCTCGCCCTGGTTCGGCGAATGGGTCGAGACCTCGAACCAGGCCTGGCAGAATGTCTGCCTGAACCGCGCCGAGCCGGAAGCCGCGATGCGCGCGGCGGGGGCGAAATGGACGGAGCTGCGCCGGGCCTTCCGTTGAATGCGCCTGGGTTATGACGAGCGCAGCGCCGCCATCCTGGTCTTCCCCGTGCTGGCGGTGCTTCTCGTCGTGGCCGCTTTCCCGATCGTCTATTCCTTCTGGGTCAGCCTGCACGATATCGTGTTGACCCGGCCGCTGCGGCGGCCCTTTGTCGGTTTCGACAATTATCTGCGGATTTTCGACGATGCGCGGTTCTGGACGGCGGTTGCGCGGACAACGGTCTACACCGTGGTGTGTGTCGCGGTGACGACGCTTCTGGCGGTGCTGGTGGCATTGCTGTTGAACGAGGTGTTTCCCGGCCAGCGATTGCTCTCCGCCCTGCTGCTGGTGCCATGGGCCACGCCCTCGGTGGTCAATGGTCTGATGTGGAAATGGATCTACGACCCGACCTATGGGTTGCTCAATGGGCTGCTGGTGCAGGTGGGGCTGCTGGAGCGCTACCGCGTCTGGCTGGGCGACCCAGACATCACGCTCATGCTCATCGCCAACGCCGCGATCTGGAAGCAGATGCCGCTCGCGGCGTTGCTGATGATCGTGACCATGAAGGCCATCCCTGAGGATCTCTACCGCGCGGCGCGGGTCGATGGGGCGAATGTCTGGCAGCGCTTCGTCCATGTCACCCTTCCGGCGCTGCGGCCCGGGCTGATGCTGGTGCTGGTCTATGAGACGATGATCTCCATCCGCCATTTCGACCTGTTTCTCATCATGACCCAGGGCGGGCCGGGCGATGCCTCCTTCACGCTGTCCTGGCTGATCTATGTCGAGACCTTCCGCTCGCTCCGCTTCGGCACCGGGGCCGCGATGTCCTATGTGCTGGCCATCACCACCTTCGCGCTGAGTTGGGCCGTCATCCGCTTTCTGGGCAAACGCATATGAAGAAGCCGCTGGCACCGCGCGTGACGCGAGCACTTCTGCTCACGCTGTTCTCCGCGCTGTTCGTGCTTTACGTCGCGGGCCCGGTGGCATGGCTGGTGTCGTCCTCGCTGCAAAGCGAGGCGGAGATCACCCGCGTGCCGCCCAACTGGCTGCCGCCCAACCCCAGCATCGCGAATTTCGAGGCGATTTTCTCGGCGGCAGACCGCGTCGTGACCTACGAAAACCGCAGGCAGGGGGAGGCGCTGACCAGCACCTTCCTGCCCTCGGGCGCGGCCAATCTTCTGCCGGCGATGCGCAATTCGCTGGTGATCGGGCTGTGGGTCGCGGCACTCAACCTGCTGCTCAGCGTCACCGCCGCCTATGCCATCGCGGTGATCGATTTCCGCGGGAGGCGCGCCACGCTTTACACCGTGCTGGCCACGCGCGTGGTGCCGGATATCGCGCTTGTCGTGCCACTCTTCCTGGTCATCCGGAATCTCGGGCTGATCAACTCACTGGGTGCGCTGGTGGTGACCTATCTGGCCATCACCGTGCCCTTCACCATCTTCATTCTGATCTCCTATTTCGAGGGCATTCCGCGCGATCTCTACCGCGCCGCGCGCATCGATGGCTGCGGCCATGGGCGGGCGCTGTGGCATGTCTATCTGCCGCTCTCGCTGCCGGCGCTGGTCGCCTCGCTCACCTTCGCTTTCCTCACCTCGTGGAACGAATTCGTCTTCGCCCTCGTGCTCACCCAGAACGTGGCGGCGCAGACGCTGCCCATCATCATCTCGGGCTTCATCATGGACTTCACCACCTCCTTCTCCTTCGTCAATGCGGCGGGGGTGATCGCGATCATCCCGCCCGTGCTCATGGCGGTGGTGTTCCAGCGCTATATCGTCTCCGGCCTCACCGCCGGCGCGGTGAAGGGGTAGAGCCTGTGAACGGATTGCATCGGGATGCGGCCCTCGAGGAGCCTTTCGTCGCTGAAAGGCGGAACAGCACGGCGATGGCTTTCCCTCGTCGCGTTGTGCCAACGGATCAGGGGCGGAGAAGCACCGCCGGACGCGCCCGCAGCCCATCTGGTCATAGGCTCTAGGCATGGCCCGGATCACCTGCGACGCGCTGACCAAGAAATATGGCAATGTGCTGGCCGTCGATGCGCTCGACCTCACCATTGGCCATGGCGAATTCATGGTGCTGCTCGGCCCCTCGGGCTGCGGCAAGACCACCACGCTGAACATGATCGCGGGGTTGGAGGAGATTTCGGCCGGCCGCCTGCTGTTCGACGATAACGAGGTGACCTGGACGCCGCCGCACAAGCGCGAGGTGGCGATGGTGTTCCAATCCTACGCGCTCTATCCCAACAAGACGGTGCGCGAGAATATTTCGTTCCCCTTGAAGCTGCGCGGCCAATCCGCGGCCGATATCGACCGCGCCGTCACTGCGGCTGCCGAGCAATTGGAGATCACCCATCTCCTTGCCCGCCGCCCGAATGAGCTCTCCGGCGGCCAGCGCCAGCGCGTCGCACTCGGCCGCGCCATCGTCCGCAAACCCGCCGTGTTTCTAATGGACGAGCCGCTGTCGAACCTCGACGCCACGCTGCGGCTTTCCATGCGCGGGCTGATCAAGCGGCTGCACCAGGATCTGAAATCCACCTTCGTCTATGTCACCCATGACCAGGCCGAGGCGATGACACTGGCCGACCGTATCGCGGTGATGCAGGGCGGGCTGATCCAGCAGCTCGACACGCCCGAGGGGATCTATGAACGCCCGGCCAATCTCTTCGTCGCCGGTTTTCTCGGCAGCCCGCCGATCAATCTGGTGGAGGGCGTCATCGCGCAAGGTTCCTTCACGCGCGGCGATTTCCGCCTGGCCCTGGACAATCCGCCGGAAGAGGGGCGCGCGGTCGTGCTGGGGCTGCGGCCGGAGGATGTCTCGGCCGGCGATGCCATGACCGCGCGGGTCGAGCTTGTCTCGCCACTCGGCTCGGAGACCCATCTGGATGTGCTGGCCGCGGGCGGCGTGCCGCTCACGCTGCGGGTGCCGAAGGAATGGCGCGCGGCACCTGGGGACAGCATCAGCTTCGGCGTCGATCCCGCCCGCCTGCACCTCTTCGACAAGGCCAGCGAGCGGCGGCTGTGAACCCGCTCGGCCTGCGCCAGCGCCGGCGCGAGGATGCCCGGCTGCTGACCGGCGAGGGCTGCTTTCTCGATGATGTTCCGCTGCCGCCCGGCTGCCTGCACGCCATTTTCATCCGCAGTCCGCATGCCCATGCCCGCATCCTGGGCATCGAGGCCTGGGCGGCGCAGGCGCTGCCCGGCGTGGTGGCGGTGCTGACCGGCGAGGACCTCGCCCGCCACGTCGCACCGCTTCGGATGGCGCCGCCCATCGAGGGGCTTTTGCCCATGGAGATGCCGGTGCTGCCCACCGACACCGCGCGCTTCGTGGGCGACCCGGTGGCGCTGGTGCTGGCCGAGACGCTCGCCATCGCGCAGGACGCGGCGGAGCTGGTCGAGGTGGAGTGGCAGGTGCTGCCCGCCATCACCGACATGGCCAAAGCCGCCGCCCCTGGGGCCACGCTGGTCGACCCCGCGCTGCCCTCCAATCGCGTGTCGCTGCAATCCTTCGCGACGCCGGGGCTGGATGCGATCTTCGCCGCCGCACCGCGCATCGTCACCACGCGCTTCGTGCAGCACCGCCAGACCCATGCGCCGATCGAGCCGCGCGGCGTGCTGGCGATCTGGGATCGTGGCCGCCGGCACCTCACCATGCGGGTGGGCAGCCAGGCGCCGCACCCCTATCGCTCGGCGCTGGCCGGCAGGCTGGGTCTTTCCGAGGCGCAGGTCACGGTGGACAGCCCGGAGATGGGCGGCGGCTTCGGCCAGAAGATCATCCCGCTGCGCGAGGATTTTTGTGTGGCCGCCGCCGCCGTGATGCTGCGCCGCCCGGTGCGCTGGCGCGAAAGCCGGGGCGAGAACCTGATGGCAGCCCTGCATGCGCGCGAGGAAGCCATTACCACCGAGGCCGCGGTGGCGGCGGACGGGCGAATCCTGGCGCTACGCGCCACCATGCAGGCGGATTTCGGCGCCTGGTCCTTCTTCCCCGCCAACTACATGGCCCGCGTGGTGGCGTTGATCCTGCCCGGACCCTATCGCATTCGCGACTATGGCTATGAGGTCACGGTCTGGCTCACCAATAAATGCGCCAGCGGGCCGATGCGGGCACCCATGGCCATCACCGCCTGGGTGATGGAGGGCACGATGGATGCCATCGCCGGCGAGCTCGGCCTCTGCCCGCTGGAACTGCGCCGCCGCAACAGCCTGACGCCCGCCGACCTGCCATGGACCACCGCCACCGGCGAGCGCTATGCCGCGCTCTCTCCGCTCGCCACGCTGGAGGCGGCGGCGGATGCGATCGGCTATGCAGCGTTGCGGGCGCAACCATCGCCGCCCGGGCGGCTTTTTGGCGTGGGCCTGTGCAGCGTGGTGGAGAGCACGACCTATGGCAGCGCCTTTTACAAGGCCGCCGGCATCGCGGGCTCGGGCCATGAGGTGGCGAGCCTGCGGATCGAGCCCTCCGGCGCCATCCTCGCGGCCTGCGGGCTGATGGGCTCGGGGCAGGGCTATGAGACGACGCTGGCGCAGGCGGTGGCCTCGGGGTTGGGCTGTGCGGCGGAGGACGTCACCATGCAGCTCGGCCATACCGATGTGGCGCCTTATGGCATGGGCAGCCGCGGCAGCCGGGGGGCGGCGGCGGGGGGTGGCGTGCTGCACCTCGCCGGTCTCGCGCTGCGGAAGAAGCTGCTGGAGTTGGCAGCGCATCTGCTCAACCTCAACAGTGCCGATGGGCTGGAAATGGAAGCCGGCCAGGTCATTCGCCGGGTAAGCGATGGGCGGCTGGAAACCGGGCTGAGCATCACCTCGCTCGCGCGCATCGCCCATCTCGACCCGCTGCGCCTGCCACCGGGCATGGCGCCGGGGCTGCATCATATCGAGGCCTTCGATCCGCCGGCGATGACCTATTCCAATTCCACCCATGCCTGCCTGGTGGAGATCGACCCGGAGACCGGCGCCATCACCATCCTGCGCCATGTCATCGCCGAGGATGCCGGCACGCTGATCAACCCCATGATCGTCGAGGGCCAGACGCATGGCGCGACCGCCATGGGCCTGTCCGGCGCCATGCTGGAACACGCGGCCTATGGCGCCGATGGCCAGGCGCTGGCCGGGAGTTTCATGGACTACGCCATCGCCCGCGCCGATGATTTGCCCGGTTTCGAGATCAGCCATCACCCCACGCCGGCCATCGGCATTCCCGCCGGCATCAAGGGCATGGCGGAGGGCGGCACCATGGGCGGCATCGGTGCGGTGATGAATGCGGTGAATGACGCGCTGGCCCAGCGCGGTGTCCGGCTGGAGCGCCAGCCCGCTACGCCAGCGCGGATCTGGGCGGCGCTGCGGCGGGGTGCCGGCGCATGAGTGTGCGGATCGCGGCCGTCGAGGCGCATCCGCTGGCGCTGCCGCTGCGCAAGCCCATGCGGCTGGCCAGCGAGACCATCACCGCGGCCGAGACGCTGCTGGTGCGGGTGGTGGATGAGGCGGGGCGCGAGGGCTGGGGCGAGGCCTCGGTGGCGCCGACCATGACGGGGGATTTGCTGCCGGGCATGGTCGCCGCCATCACGCGCTTCATTGGCCCGGCATTGTGTGCGGCGCCGGTGGAGGACCCGGCTTCGGCCGCGCATCGCATCGCCCGCGCCATTCGCGGCAATACCGGCGCCAAGGCGGCCGCCGAGATCGCCATGCTCGACCTTTTCGCACGGGTGCGGGGGGTGCCGCTGGCCGAGTTGCTCGGCGTGCCGCGGCGGGACCGGGCGCCGGCCATTCTGATGCTGGGCGAGGGGCAGGGCGCGAGCGAGGCCCAGGGCGCCAGCCATGTGAAGGCCAAGCTCGGCATGGCAGCGCCGGCCGAGGATGCCGCTGCCATGGCCGCCCTGCGCGCGGCGCTGGGGCCGGGGGTGCATCTCTCGGGTGATGCCAATATGGCCTGGAGTGTGCCGCAGGCGCTGGCCTTCGCCGCCGCCCTGCCGCCCGGCGTGCTGGACTATCTCGAGCAGCCGGTGGCCGATGATGATCTGGCGGGCATGGCCGCCGTGGCGGCGGCACTGGACTGCCCGGTCTGCTTCGATGAGGGGCTGCATGGGCCGCGCGATATCACGGCCCATGCGGAGGCGCGCGCCGCCGGTGGCGTGGGGCTGAAGGCGATCAAGCTGGGCGGGCTGCAGGCCACGCTGGCGGCGGATGCGCTGGCGCGGGGCCTGGGCCTGCGCACCACCTGGGCCTGCAAGATTGCGGAAAGTTCGATCGGTGCGGCCGCCTTGCTGCACGCCGTTTCGGTGCTGCCGGAGGTGGAATGGGGGGTAAGCGTCACCCATCGCTATCTGGTGGAGGATGTGGTGGCGGTGCCGGTGGCCATGGCGGGCGGCGATGCACTGCTGCCGCCCGGGCCGGGCCTGGGCATCGCGCCAACGGCCGCGCTTCTGGCCCGCTACCGCTGGCGCGGCTGAGGGGTTTGCGGCAGGCTCGCGCCATGCCCGATATCGACACCACCCTCGCCCTTGCCCGCGTCGCTGCCGAGGGGGCGGCCGCGCATGGCCCGGAGGAGGCGCTCTGGGGCATCACCCGCACGGTGCCGGCGCTGCTGGGCGACGCCGCCGCGGCGCTGCGGCCCAATGCCTTCCGCGAGGTGCCGCCGCCGATGATCGGCGCGGCGGCCACGGTGTTCCTGCGGATGCCCGATGGGCGGCACCACCTCATCGCGGCACCGGTGAATTTCGCGCCGGAGCAGCATCACGAGCTGGTGGCGATCGAACTCGGCCATCCCGGCCATGTCGCGAAGACCAGACAGCCGATGTTGCTGCACGACACCGCACTGCATGCGAGCTTCGTGAAGATCCTGCAGAGCTTTCGCGCGGGGTCGTCGATGTTTGCGCCTTTGCTGTGGCAGGGCGATTACCTCGGCGTGCTGATCTGCGCCAATGCGGCGCGGGGCACGTTTTCGGAGCCGGATCTGGCGGCGCTGCAGGCCTTTGCCGGGCTGGGGGCGGCGCTGTTCATGGCGCATGGCGGGCCGGACTGGCTGGCGGGGATGGATGTGGCGGGGCGGCCGGTGCGCAGCGTGGGGACTTAGAGCAGCGTCCGATCAGTCTGCATCGTATCCAGCAGCGCTGAACATATTCTGGCACTCCCGTGGCGTGATCAGATCGATGAGCCGACCGATGGCCGTCCAAAGGGCCTCGACGGTGCGGGCGGC